>Ga0210059_1001553_pt1 | contig 34861 bp, 26 predicted proteins | sample Ectturendosymbi2_FD_188042 | JGI IMG/M metagenome (GOLD analysis project Ga0210059, IMG submission 188042) | Ecteinascidia turbinata endosymbiont from Florida, USA - Sample 2 (SPAdes) (version 2) | ecosystem: Host-associated > Tunicates > Ascidians > Unclassified | place: Key West, Florida... | reverse complement strand
AGATGCAAGTTGCAAACCAGCAGGTGCTGATCGGTCGACAGTTTTACACCCGTTTTGATACGAACGTCCAACATTGAACGGAACAAGTCAGCTGAATCTATGAAGAAATCAGTGAGCGACCGTTGACTCAAGGAGTTTCTGGACCAGTGCTGGAAGAAAGTGTTCATGATGTATAGTGCGTTGTTGCAGCACAGTTGCAGCAGGAGTCTTCCGTTGTCATTAACGTCAGCATCACCATGTCTGCCAATCACACACACCTTTCCATACCCGGCATCGTTCCGAACGTGTGCATTGAAGTCTCCTAAAGGGATCGTGGATTCGTTAGTTTTAATCCTTCGCAGGGCATAGCTAACCTTTTCCACGAATTCCAGGCACAGTGGACTTGAGTATCAAACAAGTGTATCAAACACAGGGAACGGCCCAAAAACTTTAACTCAAACAAGCACATCCTCGTAGTGGGATGCATTCATCAACACAGTTTGCCAGCTGAGGGCTTACAAGCATACCCACTCCATCCTGGGCAAACTGTCACGCTGCGGCTCAACGCCGAAGTAGAAGAATATCCACCCATCGTCCAGCTCAACAGTGTTAGAACCACGACACTTTGCCAAAAAGATGCCAACAGCATCCAGGGAATATCGTTTGGCTTCCTCGACCAGTTCGTGCTCTTTCCCCTGAGCGACGTGATGTTCCAGTTTCCGATTATTAGCTTATGTCGAGATTGCCGTTTACGCGTGGCACTCAAGTCTCCCAGAGTAGAAGCACTCTGGGCTGTCATCATTCGCCTCCCCAGATGTATAGCGGGCACAGTGAGGGGCCTCCACTTGTAGATAGCTGATGGGGGTAGTCGCGAATTTTTCGAACGGGCCCTCTGCATAAAGCCCGAGCGCGGTCGTTATTGACGTGCATGACGACCGATGCGCGATGGTTCTGAACGTTGACAATTGAAGGTGAAAACCTGGACGTTTAAGTTTTTTCGTACAGTCCCAAACTACTCTAAAACAAAAGGAGAGGCAATTTAAACGGGTCATTTGCACTGTTCGACATGCATGCAAATCGCTTTTGCAAGAACATAACCTCTCGACGTGAATCTGTACTTTTAAAGGCGCTTCGAACAGAAACAAGCTCAAAGTGAAGTGAACCTACTTGCTTGAGCTTTTACGGAAAGTTTTGTAAAACAATTTTTGAGAAGTACGACGGAATCTCTTGTAGGAGTGTTTCATGCATCAAAAGTTATATCGCTCAGTTTCCTGCCCTCCTCAATTACTTTTTAACAAATCGTAACTAGGTGCTTTGCACAACGGGCAACGTGAAACACCAAAAAACGATATTTGCAGCGATTCCTTTTCAAAACAGACCCCGTTTTTAAATCTGTTACTAACGTGGTCTGATACGTGTGGTCTGGTATGAACAGGTCTGTTTCAAACGGATACCATTTTCAGCAACGTAAAGCAGGTTTGAACTCATGTCCAGTTTTTATCAATTCAGATGGATAGTGGACTCTTGCACTCAGAACGTCTTATTGTGATTCGGACGCGAGTCTTTTCCAAGATAGTGAACTCAAACTTGAACTCTACTTGTATGCTTTGGACTTGGACTTGTCAGTTTGATAATGACTTATAATCGGGTAAGCTGCGATTTTAGTTGCATTTGGTTGTTTTATCAAGAAGCAGCCACAGAAAAAAACAATCTGCGATGAACCGAGGTCAAAACAACTTTTGTTGTTGTACAGTCACATATCTTTGCGACGGCTTGCTTGAGCAGCTATCAAGAAGGTTGACGATTTCCAAGGTTACGTTCTGACACATGGAAATCATGTGTAAATGGACGCAGTAGCAATAAGCACATTCATTCAGCATGTTTCTTAAAATTGAACCAACAGGAGATATAATTTTTGTCGAAACTTTTCCTTCCATGTGAAGTGGGTTGTTTTTGTTTTGAGGATTTTACAAAAAGTGTAACCGTGTTTTGCAAGTACGTAACGTTTTGACAATACTGGTTTACTGGTTGGGTGCATGAAGGTTCAAGAGCGAATTGAGACAGAGCGACCTTGAAAAAAGTTTCAAAATTTTGTGCGCACCAATTTGACACAGAGAGACATATTTTAGTAGAAGAGGTGCATAAAAATGAAACTCCACATAAAAGTCTTCTCACTGAATTTAAAACGTACAGCAACCACGGGTGCACTTACCATGAATGAGCTTGATGTAGTTTCTAGGATGTGTGACAGCAAACAAAAATTCTTCAAAATCAATATCTCCGGTTTCTTTGATGTCAAACTCACAGATAACATTTTTCACTTCCTCCAATGTTATTTCGACATCAGGTAGCGTGTCCTTCGGAGACAAAACGAAAACTGCTGTTGTACCCTGCTCAGGTGACCTGTGTAGCCCATCACCCAGAGGCTTGTTTTTGGTTGATTTCATGCACTTAGAAAAATATTAGAAACCTGTGTTCCCATGGCTTTACCTGATTTTCAGAGATAAATGCAATGGTGCTAGAGTTATTTTACAAAAATGTTCCGAAAACCTATAATTAGAAAGTTGGTCCGCTACTACCCAGGGTTACTCGATGTCCAACAAATTTTGTGCACCCTACTACCTTACAATTTCAACAACTAAAAGCTCTAGGTTTTCTGTAGGTTTTCGAGGAATCAGCCGACTGGGCTCTGCTTTCATCTTTTTGCAATGGTTCAAACGTGCGCATATCGCAAAAAAATTGCGATTGATTCCTTGCTTACAATTTCAATGTGATTTTAAGTGCAAACCGTTTTGCGTCAGATATGATCTCGGAAACCTTATATGTGAAGGTAGACCTACACCATGACTTGATGTGAAGAAGAAACGGATCTAAAACGTGTATGACGTTTCCTACGCACAAATGAAAATTATCTTCTAAAAAGCAATTTTTTGGGGGGTACAGTGTATAAAAATTGTATGCTATGTGTTTCGCTGCGCAGATACGATTTTGTTGTGAAAATGACTAAAAATAGACGTCGGTATGTCAAAAATAGTTTGGTCCGGAAAAAACGGATGTCACATGTCCCAGGAAATTGTAATCAAATTTTGGGTTGCATAACACTCTTCATTTCCCATCTCGTATAGCGTTTAGAGGTTTCCCGAGCAGTTAAAATCGGTAACTCCATATGTGATACATTTCGCAGATCCACGAAATAATTATTGAAACTGTGACGTTCTTTCAAAAACAGCACCAGTGCTCACCTAACCTTGCACTATGCTAAATTTATTGTGAAGCCACTAGTACTTTGAGAAGCAAGGTACTGTTCGTACTTGGAACAACAAACACGTAAGAACACTAGCACTTTCAGAAGCAAGGTACTGTTCGAACAACAAACACTTCATTTACATCTGCACAAAGAAAGAAAACAAAAATGTTTTACCTTTGATGCAGGTCTATCGGTAATTTGGAAACAAATAGCCAAAGATATCTAGTGGAGAACTTTCAGCATCATAAACAAGCCATGCATATAAAACAGTGGTTCCCAAACTTTTTCTGATCGCGTACCATTTTTGGGTCCCGTACTGTCATCACGTACCACCTTGTTCCAGGAAAAGTCAATGTGCCAAATATAATTCGATCAACAGTTTGGAAAATCATAACTGACACAAATGAGGCATGAAGAAAATGGCTGTGAGAAAGTACTATGGCCATTTTTAGAAAACAAGGGAAGTTGGCTACACAAAAATTCAGGAATTATTAACAGAATCCGACAAGTAAAAACTGTAGCTGTGAATATATTTTTTGTGAAGAAAAACAGAAACTAGATCTATTCGTGTACCACCTTGAAGGCCTTCTCGTACCACTGCTTGTACGCCTACCACAGTTTGGGAACCACTGATATAAAAGAACCGATGTTCTTAGCCCTAGAGGTATATAGCCAGGTTAATAAAGATGGTGAACCACTTTACGTCAGAGGTGAAGCGAAGAAGTTCGATTTGCTCATACCTAAATTTTTGAAAATATGATGATGACCTATTCTTTGCGAGACAGCCTAACATTTGAAAAGCTGTTTTCATGGTAAGCGTTTAGACTTGATTTTCAAAAAATTGTGTATAATATGCAATCCGTGTAGTTTAAAATTTCATAAGCGACACAAGCAGTAAAATTATTTTGGGAATAAGAAATTTTTGGGTGCCAATACCCAAACCACTGTTACTTTTTAATGCAAGCATGTTCATGTCCTTTGGGTTCATAGATATATGCACTGATTGCAACAGCTTGTCCACTTGACCAGACAGCAATGCAGTGTACTGGGACCAGACAGCAATGCAGTGTAATGTTGACGGGAAGATGTTTCTTTAGTCTGTTTACAAATTTCCACCGGAACTGATGTGTTAATCTTAAACTAATCTACTGTAATAATCACTCACATTTATAGCTCAAATGGATATCAGTTTTTATGAGATGTGATTATCTAATATTTAGTACAAATGGCGTAGACTTGGTTGATTATTATGTAACCAACATTAAGCCACGTTGTCAACTGCATGCAACTGCTGACATATTATAATCACTCAATTATGCGCTGGTAATTCTACACGTATCACACTTTTTGAAAAGAAATTAAGCTAAAATAGAAACCCTCAAATCTAATATCGGTAGAAATGTAGTAGCAAATTTCTTGATAGGTGTATACAGTCAAACTGCATGAGGGATTACAGTAACTGTGTAAAAACAAAACGATTTACTTGTCGCATTAAAACCATTCGATTTAATTGTTTGCACTGAAAACATGTAATTGAAGCGTACGATTTTCTCCAATATTTTTGAAAAGAGTCACGTCTGCTTGCTAAGTTATAAATAAAAGTAATTGCTCACAGCAGTCTTCCGCAAATGGCGGAAAGCGCAATAAATATTTCCTGGGAGCTGTACAAAATATGAACTTCGCTATGGACTTCGCATATTCTGGTGCCATGTTGATGAGATTACGAAAAGATTGAAACTGTGCCACCGGGAGATTAACTAAATTTACGAGGTAAAGCACCGATCACAACTGAACCAACCACCCCCCACACCCCCCGGGAGTATTCTTGGTGCAGCATTGAAATGCAAGCAAACATGAAAAAATTCAGGTGAAAGGTTGTTTTCAAGGTTGCACTACTATCGAAATAACGCTGCAACCAACTGATTTGAATTCTAAATTTTGAGAGACGTGGTTTTCGAACAAAACAAGGTTTTGTGCGTTGCTCATTTGGTCCAACAAAATTTTCATTTGTGGTCCGCTACATGTAAACACAAACAGTTTCATTACAAGTTTCTCGTAAGTAGCGTGACTGTGTTAGTAGAAAGACAGAATCTTCTGCACGGAAGTTTTTGGAGAAATACTAGAAAAACCAATTAAAATTGCCGAAGGCCTGAGCAAGTTTTAAGTTTTTACATTGTACGTGTTTTGTACGGAAAGCAGATAAAGCTGTTTTTGAAATAAGTGAATTTACTGACCGTCTGTAAAGACGATTACAATTTGGAATCATTCGCATTGTTTGAAGAAGAAACCCATTAAAGCATGAAAACGTTTCTTTGTTTTTTTAAATAAAATCCTGATCGAGCGTTTTTTGTCAAAAACTGATTTTTTTGCTAACAGCACCTTACAATAATTTAAATGCTTGTGGTTACCAAATAAAGAAAAAACTGTCCAACGTAGATTGAAGCTCTTTTGGTTTTACATCCCTATTGTTTTCTCCCTGGAAAAATTCTCTTAAGTTCAAACTACCTTTTCTTTAATAATGGAAATAACAGGTCAAGACAAAGTGCACGCATTCAGTCTGAATATATCTAAAGTTTTTGCACTGCAATAGACTCACCGAGATCGCCTTGTAGAGTTCTTCCGCAGTGATGCCTCCAGTTTTTGTTTCGTCGAATCGCGAAAAGAGCTCCATGAATGCAGTAAGCTGTGCTTCGTTCAAATCCACCAAGTCATCTTTGATGCCATCTGCTGGCTTTCAAAATACATTTTCTAGTTGATATTTTTGCTTTCTAAAGCACTGAAATGAATGGCAAACAAACCTTTCCAAGGTTTTATTATTCTGAAAGGGAAATAAGATTTATTTTCGTTTATTTAAAGACTCTTAGTTATTATGTCTGTTTTTGGTTGTAATAAAGTTGTTCACTCAAGAGAACGCATTACTGTAAAGTGTAAACCTTAAACTCGTTTCAGTAAATGTGTTTATGGCATACCACACGGCAAAAATGTGGAATATTAAAGTGCGTGGTCTAAACACAACATGACGTTGGAGACAGGACAAAACAACTTGCTTTATTGGTAGAAACACTAGTATGGCCGATCATTTGTTGGAGAAAGATGCATTAGTTGTGGTTTTTTGAGAACAAAAATAATATTTATGTTGTGAATATGTCGTTCATTTTAAGTGCCTTACTGGTTTAAGTTCCATTAAGATATTGCACATCCTACAACGAAATATCACAAGAGTTACAAAGGAAAACTACAGTACGTGATGAATATCCAAACAGATGCGCGGAAGTCTAAGTTGAACTAAAAGATGGATTAAAAATCCAATTTTTTTCGTTACTTAATAACTTGCTTTTCGCAACAAGTTTAATCCTAGTGATGAATTCATTCAACACAAGTAATTGGGTTTCATATTATCTACATTCTGCACGATTCACTTTCAGCGGCAGTTGCTTGCAACCAGCGAAGAAGCAATTTGAAAAATTTCCTTTTGAGGTTCCAGGAGATGATACAAAATTTTATAAAAATATTATCGCCCCACAAATAAACCCACCTAAAACGGGAGTAGCATTTGAAGCAAGTGTTTTAAATCGAAAAACAGCTTTATGAATTGTCGAAAATCAATGCTGAAACGTTACTAAAACCACTTACCGGAAAAGAGGTGGTATTTGGAACTTACCGGAAAAGAGCCTTCGGTGTTGAGGTTTGCGGAATTAATTCTGAAACTTGTGCATTACCACTGAACCTGATTTCCTTTAGTCAACTATTTAAGAAAACTATGAGACACCCAAAAAAAAGAGGTCAAGGGATGAGAAGCTACGAAAGATGCAAGACGTCCTAGGTCTTCGAATCTTCCAACGTAAAGTGGCGCTTACATTGTAAGCGTTTATAAAAATCAAAGACAACGGCCAAGAGTTTCGTTCTACCTTCGAGGTATGAAGTCAAACAATGGTAGAAGTGTGAGAGAAGATGTATCAGTGAGGACCTTCACTTCTACCTTAGCTTCATTGCGAAGATCTACGGCAGAACCCGTATCAGGGCGTTGCAAGAAAAGTGCATATACGCCCTTTAGATTACAAGATCCGGCGCAACAAGCTGAGAGAGACAGTAGCAGGCAAGCGAATTCAAAGCGAAAATCCTTTACAAGTGCATCAGTTACCTTTTGCTCTTGTTCCTCTGATATTTCACTACGGCTTGATGGCGTTATATGGTCTTCGCTTGATTCCCCTGTCTCCCCAGAGTCACCCTCCTCCTCGAATTCCGAACATCTGAGAGCGCTTCTCAAAGCTCGGTCAACTAGCGCTTCCACTGCAGTATCCTGAAATTAAGTGTTCATACTCGCATGTAATCAACGATCTTTTTTGAAAGACCGAGAACCAGAATGAGGAGTTATGGGGCAAAAGGGACCAAAATATCGTCCGCTCTGTCTCTTCAAGTAATAAAAAGTGAAATCGCGACACACAACGCTGATTCAAATCAACTGAATCTTTGGAAAGCTGCAGGTTGTGATGAAGTTCAACCTGAGGTAGTGCAATGCTTAAAAGCCTTGAAAAAAGGGTTCTTTGGCTTACTCGTTTGTTTCAAGCAGCATTGAGTTCTGGAAGGGCACTGAAAGATTGGCAAATTGGGATGATCATTCCCATACGCAAAAAAGCAGATAGGGGAGAATGCCCTGACTACCGGGGCATCTCTCTCCTTAGCCTTCGTGGAAAAGTGAATGCCAAGGGCCTTGAAAAAGGATGTCGCAAAATAATTCAGGCCAAAGTTGAAAGCTAGTCAGTGTGGTTTTCGCATTGGTTGTAGCACTAAATTTTCTCTCTCCAACAAATTTTGGAGAATACTTGGAAATATACAACATACGTCTTTGCTTGCTTTGTCGATCTTGACTAAGATTGGGTCTATCGAGAAAAACTTGGGTATACAGTACATCTGCGAGGGTGCGGTGTTGACGACCGCCAGTTATTGGCTGTCAAGTCACTGTATTCCTGCTCAGAAGTGGGTCTCAATATCAGTTGCGTTAATCAAAATCGTTCACCGCGGGGGTTGGACATCGACGAAGGTAAGTGCTGTCACCACTCCTCCTCATAGTCTATGTCAGGGGTCTCCGAACTACGCCAAATCCAGCCTGCGAAGCCATTTCATCCGACCGCAAACGCATTTTGCCAATAACGATAAAAAAAATATATGTATGAAACATTTGTTGATTTGCTAGAACGTAGCATATCCCGAAACAATCACATTGCGTAAGATACCCAGCCCTCGAAAGGTTGTGTAGTAGCTTATGTGACCCTCTGGCAAATACGTTTGGAGATCCCCGGTATGTATGATTTGCATAGTTAGACTATAGACAGTCACAGCAAAGTCGGCCAGGGTGTTGGAAAACTGCAGTATCAAACATTTGTTTTTTTGTGGGCAATTTCGTGCTAGTTGCATCCACTCAACAGAGTCATAAACTTTCACTTGGTTATTTTTCAGTTGCGTGCGACCACGCCGGAACGAAAATTAGCTCTAAAACAACCGAGGTATTACGTTTGTCCAGAAACCCGAGCCAGAGCGCGTAGAGATGTTTATGCACTTGGAACGGTATTAACGAGCGACGGACGGCAGCACAAGTGTTGCGGCTGAAAATAATAGTGTTGAGCACTCACAACATTTTTCGTTGATGCCATGTATGACTGAACCCATTGGTCTTAGAAAACAAAGATCTGGTAAACCCAGTTTCTGGGATGTAAACTATTGGGAGATATATGATAAATTTGTACGTCACATAAGAAGAGAAAGAGCTAAATTGTTGATGCAACAAAATGTATTATCTCGCTCTCTATCCACCAATAATCTATTGTACTTGTGCGACGCCAATCACGCGACAGTGAACACCTTCGATGAAAGTAACAGCGACGCATCAGTAGAAACTGAAATGTGAACTTATGAACCATATGTGAACTTTGTATGAACCATACAACCGATATTATGTGACAAACAAAGTGCAACGAGTTGAGACGTGATGTGAACGTGCACCTCTTCGCATTTTTAAGACACTACGCAACTGTCATATGATTAACTGTTCTTGGACATTACAGTCAACTAGGACAACATGAATGTTGTACAAAGTCTGTGCATGTGTTATAAAGGCTTGGCGAGAACGCGAAGCACGTTCAAAGATCCGAAATATCAACAGCTGGACCATGCACGGCTTATCGCGCTAAGCAATGATGAAATCAATGGTGTTTTGTTGAACGCACTGGTGAGAGTGAAGAGCAAAGCCTTCTTCTGTGTACAACTACGAATTGACGATCTTGTCACTAACCAACGATACTACGTTGGAATCAATCGAATATATGAAAATATATGCGTAGCGTATATTCACAAGGTACCACCAAATCATAAAATGTCAGCTTACATCTGGGAAAAACATACAAGACTAAAAGATCTCAGCCTGGAAGTTATACGGCAAGCTCTGCTAAAAGCCGACGAAGCAAACTTAATAGCTCTTGCACCGTACCAAGCATTTCCGATGTACTACGATGACCCCGTCGCAGCGGACGATGGAAATTGTGACAAAGCCTCGTGAGCAGTGCCGAAGACCTGCCCTGGGAATTAATGCGAAGCACGGACAACGTACACAAACCGCAGGACAACACCGAGATGGCGCAAAACCCCGAAAGCCGCGTCCCCGAAAAGATTGAATCACCGAACAAAAGGATAAGGCAAGAGAGCGACGGAGAGAGCGAAACAGAAGAAATTCAAGAAGCAGAGAAGGCAGAATCAAGCAACGCGTTTGATGATCAGCAGTCGGTCGAACACTGGAAAAATGAATGCATGCTCTCGATCGAGAAATGGCTTACACACTAAAGGCACAGGAAACAACCGCGCACAGGGCCACCATTGGGGCGCTTAATGCAAAGTGCAGTGCACGAGTTACGCCGGTTGTGCCATTTGCAGTGGCGCGAGAAGCCGAAATGCACTAGCGAGCGTAATGACTCTTAACTCGAAGTGTATAAAAGAATCTAAGAGCAATGCCCAACGCGTCCTCGAAATATTCGTGTGGTCGCAAAAGCATGATGTACAGACACCCTCATCGATTTATACTTCGCGTGAATCAACCGTAACATTTTCTGAAACATTGAGTTCGCCTTTATATAGGACTGCATTTTCGCGATGCAGGCATTCATGATTGAATCGCGACTCTGGCTTGGATATGACATCCATTAAGAGACTTTGCTTGATAGCAACTAGTTTGACGATATGACGTAATGCGTTACGTATCATATGGTTGAAGTTCTGTTCGATATTTTCGTGTAAAGATTCAATAAACGAATGCTCACACATATCACATTCTAACTTGACTCCGATACCTGACCGCGGGGTTGAGGTGTTGGTAGTTGAGAATGGAGAATATTTGACTGAGTTACGCTCAAACACGGCAGGGTCTATTATTGGCTCGCCTAAAATCATTGTAAAACGGGGATACATCTCGCTCGTGAAGATCCATTTTGTCACGTAATTCGGGTAAGGTGACATAAAACAAGGAGATTGCTACACAAATTGGTAAAACACAGTGTTGCGTGAGTTTATCGCTCTTCAGTCACAAAGCAGTAGCGTTCAAACACTCCAAGCAATGCTGTCAGTTTTTAAATCGGTCTTTGTTCTGATCGACACCTGTTGTCAGAATTCTTGGGAAATGACTGAAAGAATACTATCTCAAGTACAGCGGTAGAGATGGGATTTTTGCGAAGAGTTCACGTTGTGTCACTTCGTGATAAAGTGCTCAGATGTGAAATTTGTAAATCCCTGAATGCCCAGTCACTTCTCGATAAGAAAAATGTCAACTACGGTGGTTCCTTGGTGACTAGGATGACCCAGCAAAATTGTCGAGACGCGTCAAAATTGTCGTCCAGCCAGGGAAAGCAGCCAGAGGTGGACCAAGGGCCAGGTGGCGTGATTTCACTTACGAAATGATTTGGTTGAACCTGAGTGCGGAACCAGCACAACTAACAGACGTTGCTGAAAAAAACCGTGAGGTATTTCATGAACTCCTGAGGCTGCTAGCCCTGCGACTCCCTCCATAGGAAAATCAGGTGTAAAATGAATGAATGACAATAGTGCAGAAAAATCGAAGAGACGTTTCGCATCATGTGGTGACATTTAGCCCAACGTTTTCAGTGCATCACCCCGCAAATGCAAAAATTAAATCGCGGCAATTTTATCACCCATATTTTGATCAAACGTACGTTTCACGTATTTTTTGTGCCGTTTAAATATATTGAATAGATTAGGTTATCAGAGTCTTTTTCTCGTTCTGTTTAGGGGCAGAAGGTAGGTATCTTTATCGAATATCCACAACCAACACAAGAGATACCTCATCTTGCATATCATGCAACTCGCTCCGAGTGGGAGGGGTGACGTGTTCATCGCTAGATTCTGCTTCCGTCTCGCTGACCTCTTCTTCGACATACACGCAGTTCAGAGCACTTTTCAAAGCACGATCGACAAGGCCTTTCACGACTGATTCCTGTTGTAAGCATGTACGCGTTTACTTACTGTAGGAAGAGCACACTTTACTTGGGACTATGGGTCCAATGAAGAACGCTCAGGGCCGCTTGCCCTTCTTTAATAGACTTTGTTGCCTACTGGAGCCGAAGCATCATTTTTCGACAAAATAACAGCATGGGCGAGAAGTCACTGAAGTTCATATTCAAAATCACGCAGTGCCCACATACAGCTAATAAAACCTTGCTTACACGAGTAATAATTAATTCCACTCTAGAAACTAATCTCTGGAACCCATGTTTGCGACAAAAACTGGGCAAGAAATTTTTTTTGTTATCATGTGCGTCGAAAGGGGGAAGGGGTTGCCTTTCCCTTAGATGTTGAAATTTGATATTTTTCTAATGAATTTTTAGTACAAAATAGTTTTTTCTTAGTTTCGGGTGGGTAAAATGAAATTTCACTACTTTTGGCCCCTCTGGAAAAATGTTTTTGGCTAGCCATGGAAAAATCCTCTGTTAGTCCCCCCTGGAAAAAATCCTTCCGACGTCCATGATTGTAATAATTGTTTCAAGTACAAAGCTCGCAATGGCATTCTGAAAAAACTATTGTTAAATGAGCAAGTGCGCTTTCAGTTTTGCTGCAACCCAAACAAAACTCAAAAGCTACAATCACTTCACAACTGATCTTAAAAATTCTGCACAACTCCAGTAAATTCGTTTCGGCCAGCTGTGCGTCTGCACGATAACACGAGACTAGCTACGTTTACTTCGAATATATCGAATCAGAGCAACGTTTATTTTTCACTCTATTGCGTAGCATAACACCACAAGCCTAACACAGAGCTACAGCACTATTTTAAGTCGTGTTTGTAAGTCTAGAAAAAATTAACGGGGGCTTAAAGATGTATAAAAAATAAAAAGATCTCAATTCTCAATACGCAGTTATAACGGTGCCTTTTTCTCTTGGGAGTCTGTTGATCCACTGAGGCTGGAAGGTGTTTTCGACTGCCTTTCACTTGATCCTTCTTCGGAAAAAGTGGCATTGTTGTCTTCAACATCGGAGATTTGAAGAGCGCTTTTCAAAGCTTGATCCACTAGTGTTTTTACAGTGGCTTCCTAATCAAAAATTTCTGTCAAAGAGTTGCGTACGCTATCGTGGAAAACGTGTTCAGCTTAGTCGTATTATAGGCACATACGCCTTTTCCGGTGGGACGCGTACTTTGGTAAGTTAAGAAATTTTTCCTTGAGATATTTGAAATGTTTTAGTTTATCGTTTAACCCACTGAACGTTATTTTGTAGTTAAGTAATTTTTCAAAAGCCCGCAGCGAAAATATGTTTCGACAAAATGGTCAACTGCTTGAAATAACGAGTTCCGCATTTTGTCTTTTATATTGGTTGGCAAGTTGACATTTTATAAATAAGGTTAACTGCAAAGTTTAAGTTAACTATCATTCAGCAATGGTGGATTTAGGGCGAGGCAAATGAGACGCTTTTCTCGGGCCCCCTTGATATGTCGATTAAGTTTTGTGCTTATTGACACATGTAGGTTTTCCAATTCTGGTTCGTCGCAATGCTTCAAACTCATTCAAGTTTGAATGTATTACCGTCAATGTATTACTTTTTGCAAGGCACAGCTCTGCAATTGTCGCCATTATTCCTCAGTCGAACGGATAGTATTCGAGTTGAGCACCACAAAGAAGAAAGAAGAGTCAAGAAAAACTGATTAAATAGCAGTATATGCAATATGCATATGATGTAATGTATGTAGGTTTCATATTTGCTATGATGATTTTTTAAGTAGCCTGGCTGCCTATTTTGTTAACCCTCATCGAAATCATTGCCTGGGTTCCCCAAATTCCTGGATTCACCACTGTCCGTCGGTATGTTTATGTTGTAGTCTTGCAGTGTTTATCAGGATCCGAATCAGTGGCGTAGCCAGCCCAAAATATTTGGGGGGGCAAAACGTTTGATTTTAGGCGAGCAACAGTATTTTGTTTGGGATACTACCTCTTAAAGCACAAAATGACTAGATATTCTAAAAATTTGTGGGCATGGCCTCTTCGGCTCCCCTGGATACGCCTGTGATCCGAATTTGTTGATTTCCTGTAAATGTTTCTTTTTCACTGGGGTTACAACAGTGTAACGGCCAGGGGCGGATCCAGGGGAGCGATTGGGGTGATCGCCCCCCCTAAAACCTCTATAGTAACTTTTTTCACCACGATTTCGTACAATTCGGAAAACAGCATTCGCGATATAAGGTTATTTTTGCCGTCCATTGTTTTTTCACAGCAGTGTTGTGAAGTATACTTCATCTCTCTTACAGTAGTGAACCCGTAATGAGACTTGACTGCTAAATATTACTGAAATCGGCCTCCTAAACTTACTGGTTGGATCAGCCCCTGGTAACGGCCAATAGTATTCTTGAGAAACGTTCAAGTAACAAGCTTGTTTTTTGAGTAAAGTAGAAACAACCTGAAAGAAGAACCATTTGCTTATAAAAAAAAAGCGATATCAAGTGAAGCTTCTACGAAAATTTTTCAATACATGAAAATTAAAAAATTTAAATACGCGAAAAGTTAAATACAGACAGATTCATTTTCAAACTGCTAAATCATATGCAAGGAAAGTTTTAGCAAAACGAAAATGTATGTAGTTCACAACTGGCTTCGGAGCGAAAAATACTCCCGAGACAACAGTGTGCAAGTTTAAGTTTGCATAGTCCTTAACAGTCACACAAGCGCACTGTCGAAAAAATGCGTAAACTAATGATATGGCCAAACATTTTTTTGAAAATATTCAGTTGAAAATAAACCTGTTTTTCATCATGACAAGCTGTTTATGCCCGAATCCCAATATGCTCTGAGCGAGTTCTTTTGGGGTAAGGATATGTTGAACGTTGTAGTTAAAAACGTTGCTCTTAAATATGCAATTACACAAATACGATCGATACACAGATGAACTGATGTTGTCGCAACTTCCCGACAAAGTTTGTGGTCAAGCTGTGATTGGCCGGGCAGTCTCAGGAAAACATGCGATTTACTTGGTTTGTATAAAAAAAGGCGTTGGGTTAGGCGCATAAACAGCTTATAAAACTGAAGAACAAGTTTTTTGATCACAATGTCATACAAAACTCTAATCACGTTTTCAACTACATCCTACGTATGACTATATTGTTATATATACGAATTTTTTTATTGTTATCGTTTACCCAATTTTATAAAGTAAGCCTACTGAACTTTTGTGAAATAGATAACTATAGTCTCCATACAGGCGACGCAATCTACCAACAAACTTTTAATATGAATTCGGGTTCACGCAGCTCTACGCAAACTTCAGTCCTGAAATCTTATTAAAATAAAATCTTTATGACAAAACAATTTGTGAAAAAATGCAATACTCTGCTGTGTGAATCCGCTTTCAACTTTTTACAATGTGAATGAATCAGATGAAACGTACCCTTTGCTTTTCCGATCGACCACTTTTGCTGCTGGAACGTGAGACTCTTGAGCTGGTGTTTGAGCTGTGTTCGTCACCATCCGTGCTTTCTTCGATCGAAAGTTTGAGTGCACTTCGAACGACGTTCTCCACGAATGTTTCTATTCCCCTTTCCTAATTCATTTGCTTTATAACGTTATGCTGGCCGCGTATATAAAATAAAAATGAAGTCTTGGCGAAGGAGTAACCATAAATCTACCCAGAGATTCTAACACAATTCGGTTAAGCCTGTGGAACAGCGGCAAAGGACATCGGCATTTTCTTATGAGTTGGAGTTCTACTTAAAATACAGGAGCTGGAACCCGAAGCCAAGATGTTTATAAGACAACTTCAACTAAAAACGTTATGTTGAGATCATATTGTTATTTGTTGTTTTCAGTTTCACATAGTCTAATAGAAACCTTTACAACATGGGAAGTTGTTGTCTCTTATTCTCTCAATTGGAATTTATTAAAGACGATGTGTTCTAAAATAAAACTTTCGGAAATGAAAGGTTAAAAACTTTAAATTCTGCAAACATGCGTAAAAATATGGTTTCTAACTTTGGATCAAAAAATCATAAATGCACGAAGAGCTGATTACAAGGACCACTGCATATCCGAGACCAGCACCAAGGAATCGACAACTTTTTATTTACAAAAGTCGTTAGTTCAGCAGTTATGATTAGAATATTTTAATCAAAAATATTGCTTTTTAACTAAATTGGAATGTCATTTTAAACTTAAGTTATCAGCATTCTTTAAATAAAAAATCTATAAAATGTGTATTTTGAATTAGTAGTGGTGGTAAGCAGTCTTACATCCATTGCAAAACACTAAAAGATGGCTTCTGTTTGGTGTGTTTTTAAACAACGATTCTACTAAAATATGGTCATTTTGCGATTTTTAAATTCCTGCAAATAGGACTGCGTCTAAATCTCGTTTCCAATTGTATTTTGAAGGTATCTTTGTTTGATATACCTCACTAGTGTTGTGGTCTTGCATTTTCATCATTTTTTGTCATTTTTCGCAACTGCGGTATCTCCATCATTGATAAGTTATTTGTTGCTTCATTACTAGTTTTCCAATGGAACATAAAGTAAACTCGACAACAATGGTTTTATTTGTTTCCTTGCCTATTTTGAATGATACTAACCAAGCAACGTATTGTGCTATTCACTAACAGAATCTCATGGTTGGTTCAGGTGCTGTTTCGGAGATCGTGCTTTTCTGCTATCGTAGGTTGAATTACGCAAAGTGTGCTAGATGAGCCGCAACGACGTGATACTGTCCCAATCCCAATTTTTGGCCCCTCTGCAATACCATTTTTGGCTACCCGTGGTAAAATCCACTATTGCCCCCCTGGAAAAAATCTTTCCGACGCCCATGAACGAGACACTTGTTTCCCAGGAAATGACGCAAAGACTAAGAAAATTTTAAATCCATATAGGCTACAATTACACCAAAATATAACTTTGACTTCCAATGGAAGTCAAAGTTATATTTTGGTGTAATTTTACTTTACTCTTCATACTGTTTTCTGGTATGCTTTTTGATCTTTTTACAAAAGTTGCACTTATAGATTTAGAAAGGTATGTTATTTTAAATCCAGTGACATTGGATGCCTGTCCAAAACTGCCAACTACGTTGCTAAAATTAATTTTTGTGGAAAGACACAAATTTACAATGAATAGTTGTTGTGGAGGAGGGAATTTCTGGAAACGCATACGGTTACGAGTACTGCTGTAATGAATTCAAAGCTTCAGTATGATGTTAAGAGGTGGGACAAATTCATTAACAGCAGTCGTATGGTACTTGCGAACCTGACCATACATTCGTGTTACTGGAAATGCAGACCTGTTTCTTGGGTGATTTCTCCCTGAAACTACTCACGTACAATCGAGAAGCTATAATCCAACACTGCATTGCCTTGATCACGCTTTGCTTAAAAGAAGTGTCGCTGTTCCAGGCAACGCAGAACAGATGTAGTTGTTTCGGTATTTCTCAGTCACCTCTAGACACACATTATGTTTGAAAAAGAGAAGAAACAAACATACAGAAAGTTGCAAATTTTATAACATCCTAACGATTTCCTAGCATGCTCCCGTTGCAACTGCGAAACAATACTGTACGGTACTTTTTGGTGAGCTTTGGTTTCCCCACGGAGATTAGACGAAGTAATCCTTGGTGACTTGACACGGTCATCATCTTCCACACCGTCAAGTTGTTTGATATCAATTGATTCAAGAGCGATTTTTACAGTGCGGTCTACAAGGGCACTAAGCCCAGCTTCCTGCAATAAATTTATTCACGATGTTTATTTGTTTTTTATATTTTTCACATATAGTAAATATTTTCATCTCTTTTTGCAAGCAACTTACGCTGAAGCAGCAAAGCATTTTTCCTGAAACTTGCAATAAGAAAATTTTTTAATTTTATTTAACCTTAGCAAGAAAATTTCACAAAAACAATATTGAATTCCTTTCTGTCCGACTCTGTCGAACTATTTTTATAGAAATGTTACGAGTGACCTACATCGACAATTCCGCTCTTTAGCTCTTCAGAGCTCTCGCTTTTCGGCGTAGTTAATCTTATAGTCGTGAAGAAATATTGATAAACTTTCGAGTAATGCTTGCGCAACAAATTTACTATAGTCGTCATAACTACCTCACGTTGGCCTCAATTTATATTGCAGGTTTGCCACACCACAAGAAAAGTGAAATGAAACAACTGTGCATGCTAAGAGTTTCTTTCATAGTTCCTCACATTTACTTCAATATGTCAAACGCATCGGGTACGCTGAACTTATCTTTTTGTGATGTCAAAACTGGAACTTACGAATGTTGGAGTAGTTATGCTTCTTAGTGGATCCAGCTGCTCAGAAGAAGTGGTACTGGAAGATGAAGTGGAAGAAGTGGTGATGTCATCCTCGGCCTAAAACGGAGAATCCCCAAGTGGGAGTATGCGCAGGGCACAAAAACAGTGGCATTTACAACGACAAATAACAGTTTTCCTCAATGCCAAAAACTTAATCACCAACAAGGTTTTAAATCCAACAAAATGTTAAGAATATCTTCGTTACACGAACAGCCTGCCAAATGCAGTTTTTTGAAAATCGTTTAGCTTACCAAGAATGTGATTTCCGCTAATTCTGTGTTGGAATTTTCTCTCGACTGCTCTCTTATATGAGATATAGTGGCTCTCTTTTTTTCGTTTCTGAAATTGCGAAAAGCGCTGTGTTTTTTTCCAAATCATTGATTATACGCTTTTCGGTTTTCTTGACTTCATTCAATAAATTTGTGGTAAAGTCCGTCACAATTTTAGAAAAATTTTACAAAAAGCAACACTGCTATTCCCTTAGTTACTCTGCCACGGTCTACCATTCAACACTCAGCCTCGCCTTAAGTTGTTTCCTTCGACTGCCATCTTTTGCTGGTAGATTCCGTGATATGTTTGCCTACGGAGAGGTTTAGGTTTCATGGCAGCCGGTTGCCGCTCTTCCCCAAGATCCTTTCCGGCTCTTTTTACGGCTGTTGCTTTCGACTTGTCAAAACTTTTGTTTCGCTGCAACGGTGTGGCTGCGTTGTCGAACACATTTGCTTCTGAGCCAAGCTTCGTTTGTGATTCCCGTATAAACTTCGACCAAGATTTTTCGAGAAGAAGCTCAGCTAAATAGAAGATAAACCACTGGCTACTTTGAACGTGCAAAAGTTTCAAGAGAGTTGTTGAGATCAACGAAGAAACAGCTGCGGTTTGAAAACGATTCGTGAATCCAAGATAACCCTGTCCTCAAAATAACTGAATGGTACGTTGCTTATTTTTTTCCTTCGTGTTAGTAACTACAACCCTCACAATAATTTAAATGCTATCCGCTTCGTGTAGCTTGAAGCAAGTTGAGAATAAATACTTCACACTGTAGAAAAGAGGTGCTTATGCAAGTGGTAATCTGCAAGAAACCCATTCAGCTGCTTAATTAAGAAGACGAGTGCGTCTGAAAAGTTTAAACGTGGAATTGTGATAAAATTGTCGAAAGGAATTAAATTTTTGCAAAAAAAGATGGTTTCACCATTTTGAGATGAGGATTCAGATATGAAAAGTTTTGCAGTGGAAATCAAGAACGGTTCGAGCAGGTTATTACCGGAACGGCATGAATACGCAAAACTTCATAGTTTTTCCACTCCTGATTTTTTGCGAAACTTAATGTCCATGTGTAATCTGTTCAAACCTGCATGAAAATGTGTTTGAGGGCAAAGTGAAACGAAATCCAGCTTCTAAAAAAGTAAGGACTTTGTAAATCGGTGTGCCATTTATGCGAGCATCTTCCTACAGCCTATCTATAGATATACACCATATATTTTTTCTACCAAAAAAGCTGCAGACTATCCTGGGCGCCATTTGCTTAGTTTGGTGAAATGCTGGGCATTTAAAAACTGCATAAAAATGAAATTTTAGAATCCAGTGATGCCTTTTCAGTCTTCAGGTGTATCCTGCCGGATCTAGTTGTTAAGTTGGCAATAAAGAAAACTTCTTGCGGGATATCGATTTAGCTATTTACCACTCGATGCTCTGATAAAACATTTTTCAAAGCCTTGTCTCTAGCATGAAGTTAATTCACTTTGACTTTTAAAAACTCCCTTATTTCAGCAAAATTTTGACACTGTAATTCTACCTTGTGCCGTAGTTTTTGCAGTATTAGAACTTCGAAATTGGCAATCGTAAACATAAACAATTCCTCGAGTTTGCCTGGAATATGGAAGACTAAAGTTAATAACGCTTTTGGCATATTTGAGCTTTCATCGATGGGAATTTTTTCCGTCATATTCTGCATTAAGTGAAACATTACCATAAAATCAGGGACTGAATCAGTGGTTTGGTCTGTGTGTTATAAATACTTGAAAAACAAATAATAACCGTTGCTGTTTGAAACGCTCTTTGCAATGCAAACGATTGTTGCTCAACTCGGTTTGAACAAATTTTAACCAAATGACGATCGAAATTGTCCCTGATTCCGAATTTGAAATCAAATTTTCCGCATTGCGTTTTCTAAATACCAATAATTTTGGCGGTTGGCGTCCGCGAGAAAAATTTCATGTATTCAGGGATTTTCTAGTTAAAAGGTTAGGAGAACCACTGCTTTAAAATTTTGAATTGTTTAAAAGTTTTAACTTTTCACAGAAACAAAAATTGTGTTGAAATCCTTCCCAAAGCTGCTAATGTTACTAATGGAAAAAACAGACCCTTGAAAGAAACAAGGTGCAATGTCCTGTAGCGAAAGCCGCTGCTGCCTTGTGACGTACATTGGTAGAACCAAACGAGATTGTGACGCCCATCAAAAACAGCGTGCCAAACGAAACACGTATTTTGACAAGAGCGGCTTAGAAAGGTAGTAAGAGCAGCACCGGGTCAGCTCAGTGACACTCTTTTAGCGCCGTTGCGCCAGTTGCAAATTTTTCCCCCGCTGCTGTTTTAAGAATTTTCTTCCAAAAATACCTCAGATTTACCAGTGTTTTTTCCGAACGTAGACGACTTGTAGCAGTGTTCTGTATGCCGACGTACCATAACGGGAGCAAGTTCAAGTGGTGCCGATTGGCTTCTGTCCAAACTCGTTCTGGACTGAAAACAAAAGCAGTGTTTCAACCTGACCTGCATGATCATCGCTGATGTGACGAAAGCACGGATATCGCCAGAATGTTACTTGCACCGAGAATCTGTCCCGAGCTAAATCTAATAAAATAAAAGAAGTGTGGCTTTATGGTCAGACTGAGTCAGGTAAGTCTTCTCTATAACAAATGGTAAAAAGAAATAAGCTTATCTTTTTACTCTTTCGAAAAATTTCGTTAAACATTTCACAAGTCACTATTATTTTATAACAACATCACTATTATTGACAAGCCTTTACTGTAACTTAGGCTACTTTCTAAAGCAGATCTTCATACATTTTGCTTGCTTTCCACATTAACTATTTCTCTTCGCAAACAGGACAATCTACAAGTGTACAACTGCTTTGAACAACCGGTGAACAAGAGCATAATTTTAACACATAGCTTTCACGTGGTTGATTTATATCGCTAAATGAGTAGTGAGATTATTTATACGAAGGATGCATCCTGGGGCATAGTTGAAAAGAAAAATGTAAGGAGAGTTTCTTTGCGATAAACGACGAAACCGCTTCAACTGTGACGTAGTAATTTCAAATTTTCCACCAATCTGAACGACAAACATGTTTCCCGAAACACGCCGTATAACGAAAATACGCATATTTCCAGATTGTTTTGCAGAATATTCGACAATTTTTACATCGTATGTTCGCGAACTGTCCTAGGTTTCTCTGCGAATTGTTGGAGTTGTTTACGTTTTTGGAGACGACGATGTTGAGCCTCGTTTCCAGTGTTGGGCACAAGATGCACCGCATCAAATTTTTTTTCATCCGGTTTAAGAACCGAATATAAGTTATTAAAAGGTTGCAACGAAAAACGCGAGTACTTCAGACATCAAGCAAGTGAACGATATGTGGGGCAGTCGACAATGGCTCCTTCGGTCTATATTTTTCAGTAGGGCCGACCTTGGTTTTCACTTACATTTTTTGTGTTTGAAACTCTTCTCGTTTTGTTGTTTTGTTCTTCATTTTCTTTTTCTTCTGCATAGTCGGACAATGCTGCTTCAATAACATCTTAGCCAAAAAAGCACAGACAAAAGTTGTTTACGTCTACAGTAAGATTCGACAAAAAAACGTTAAGAATTAAAAAAGTTTGCTGACGAGGTTGGCCACGGTTTAACGTAGCGCAATTCTAAGTGCAACTTACCACACAATAAACGGAAGTTGCAACGTTTCAACAGTTGACATTAAAACTAAGAAACAAATTTTGAACTTTTAAATCATAAGTCAGCCTAAGTGAAACGGTACGGTCCGTTTGTAAACTTGATTTACAGATCAGCATACCCTTTTCGCAGCACTTGTATTCACTGGCTGTGCGGTGGCAACCTGTTCATTCTACAGATTTAAAAGAAACGTTCAGAGGCGAAATTTTTTTGATTGGAAACTTAGTCAGAAATTTCTCTGCAAAGCCCGCATGTGCGGTCACACTTCTCAACCTCCAATCTAACAAAGCGCATGAGCGTGTCTGTGCTCTTGAACAGCTAAAAATACAAACAAAGAACAACCTCCAAACCAAAGTGGTCAAGTGCATACTGTTAAGCTTCAAACGCTGGAAAAGCCGCACGGAATGTTTGCAAAGATCGTTACCCGATACCAGGTGGTCTATCGTTTGATGCGTTCTCTGCGACAACTTGGCCTCACGAATTGAAAGTATGGACGAAGTTTTCCTTGAAACTCGTTGAGCCGGACCGTTGTTTCTTGCTTCGTACTTTCGCGCTCCCTCACTTCGCCGAGCATTCTTGCTTGATCCTTTTGGAAGAGGTCCAATAGGATACGAGTGTCTGAGAGTTTTACTGCACAAAAAAGGCAAAAACTACCAAAAGCGGAGACGGCTTCAGCAGAGTCCAGTGTATGCTGCAGTCAAAATTTATTTGTAGCCTGCATAAAAATTTGTTGAAGGTAATTGATTGTGTTTTAGACAAAACTTATATTTGATTTTATTGTACCGACTTCATTGGAGGAAAGAGAACAACGAAAGAGGCTATTCGCATTTTAAAGCATTTTTAACATTTCATCTCTTGAATGATTTCAATCATCCTGCGAAAGTACGCATCCACAAGCTTTCTTGTTTTTTTGTTGAATTTAAGATATTATATTCGTTACTTTGTTAATTAAATTTTTCTCAATCCCAAATCACAGTCGATTTTGTTGATTACGAGTTTTAAGTCTTGACTAAGTAAAGCAGACCAATCACATTGTGATATTAATAACCACTGTATTTTGAATAGCGCTGCGGCTCATGGCAAGCTCACATGCAACATTTTACCATTTCTTCAAGGCAGTTACAAGTTTTACGACAAGGATACACTTTATTTATAACAACCACGGGCAAACGTCCTGCCACCAATAAATACTAAAATGCAATCCTACCATTAAAAATACTTTTCTGGAAAACTTTCAAAAGAATCCGACATATCATAGCAAAGTTACAACCTGTCCAGTAATTTCGGTTAATATACAGTAAAATAATTTGCCGATTTTTTGTGGATTGTATTATGGCGAGGTCTAAAACGAAGACCCCTAAGATGAAACGAGGAAATTTTTAATTAATTTTATAGTAATTTAATTTGAGGAAACATTGCATTCTTACGAAATATTAATTTTCGATTTCCTCTGATTTTTTCATTTTTGAAAGGCCAATTTAGTTCTGAGATCTTCTCTGACTATTTTGATATGCTGACCTCGTTTTTATGGGTAAGCTATTTATTTCATCTTTTTAGAATGAAATTCCAACAAAAATCTTATGATATGATTCTTCACAAGATATTATTTGAATAAGAGTTGATGATGCTTGCTCAGTCAATAAGCGAAATATATACTCCGTAAACATCATGTGGTGGTTTTTGGTTGCTTTGCGAACTTGGACTTAGGTTCGATTGATGTGCCTCTTGGCTTCATTTTTAGTGGCATTGCGAATTGTGTCAGATTTGGCGATAGATCCTTTCAATTATTGCAAACAAGATCAAAATAATACAGTAAATTTGTCACCAACAATTAACATTGTTCGGAGCTGTTAATAAATAATTCGTTTTACGTGTTCATGACAATTTTTGCTCAACGGTTCAATAATTGCGGTCCAAATTTGGGAGAAGCGACCTAGATTTTTGACCCACTGGCCACGCCCTTGCACATACTTATAAATTCTTACATATGCAAGGGTTTCCAAGTTGTACAACCTGACAAGTCGTACTAAGCAGGGTCTCAAACTCAAACTGCTCCGAGGGCCAAATGAGGACTTATAAAGTAACCCGAGGGCCCCATTATGACGCACTGGCGGTACCTGAACAATACCAGAAACAGCTTTTACATCTTATTTACTGCGACAGGTGTCATGAGTTATACACAAATCCTTTCTAGCCGTCTCTACGTTCGTTTAAAAGAAATTTGTTCACTCGTTAGCAGGGCACTTTTAAACACGGGGGAATGAACGTAAATGTCAATTATTTGAAAATTCCCACAAGGCATCGCGGGCGGCACAAAACGCCCTCGCGGGCCACGTGCGGCACGCGTGTTTGAGACCCTGGCTTAGCGAAAAATGAGTTTAAGTTGCGTTCGATACACGAAGTTCTTTAAAGCATGAAGTAGGCAAGAACCTAACAAAAGCTTGGCTATTCACAAACAATAAAAAAATAAATTTATCTTCTATTTACAATTAGTTGATTTCTCTCATTCATAATTAAATCTCGTCAATCTTATGCAATAATGGTAGAGTTCAGTTCAATTTAAAACTCGTGACCACCGAAAACCATCACCTGAACAATTAACATTAAAAAGAAACGAGAAAGTTAACATGAATTCAGTTTAAATATAATCTTCAACCAAGTTTTTTTTGAAAGAAGACATGTGCCCCTACAGGCATGATGTTTGAGAGTTTTTTGTTGACAATTTCACGAAAAATGACAACATATGCCCCGGAATTTTTGTGCTGCACCAGTAAGTGAAATTCAACCATTTCCAAAAAGTGGACGAAGGTCATTTCCCATGGCATCCCCTCAATTACCAAAACCAAAGTTTTGTTTATACCAAAAGAAGTTTCATCTCCCATGAATGTGATTTCACATTACTCACGCTTTGTCCACCGGAAGTTTTATGTCAGAGATAGTAGCGAAGGACACCCGTTTGTCTAGAAGGTCCATGTTTTGCTTGATGATCGGCAAGTACTGCGCTGAACAAACCAGAACATATCCATCCGGTAAGGACCCCTACACGAAAATCCCTGGGTAAAAGTCATATCAGTTTTTAATTCATCCTAGCTCACGCAGGTTAAGCCTAAGGGTTTGGGAAGTGCAGCAAAACGTCAACAGTCTTCTTTACTATGACGTAACAAACTGATATTAATACCAAATCATGGGCATTTTAACTTTACTTCTATCGCCGAGCTTAGTAAGCAAACATGCGTCAAGCTTAGTAAGCAAACATGACAGAGATCGTCAAGAACTGTGTTTCATACAAAAAACGAGGTAAGCTGCAGTTACGTTGCTCAAAATCTTGATTGAAAGAAAATTCTGCGGCGAAAAGTGTTGGCCAAGACGAGCATTGAAGCCCGTGCTTATTGAGAGCGAGTGCAAGACGAAAAATTAATATACTGTATTGTATAACTTTTAATCATGTTACAACCAACATTTTTTAACAGAATTTCACTGCTTTTAGCAGATTTTAGCTGAAAATGTGTGACAAGACTTTTAGCAGAATCTAGCAGGGTTTTGTGACACCATTTAGCAGATTTAGGTCACAACCATCTGGCAACACTGGCGGTCAGCACGATACACTCAGGCTGTCATGTCACGATGCGAACTGGAGAGAGCATGCAGAGAGTAAACTATGGTAACACAGATGCTTTGCTCACAGTGGTGGTTTTTATGGAGGGGATAGGCGGGCCATGACTCCCCCAGATTTTTGGCTGGCCCCCTGCTTCCCCCCAGTTCTGTGCTTAATTTCACGTTCAAGTTCATTTGATTGACAAATACAGCAGATAACTTTCAGCCAGCAAAATTTTAAACGATTCGAAGGCTTTCTGGCAACGGTTCTGATGATATTCACAAGCCTGTGTTGGGTTTGATAGGGCTAATCATAGATTCATAGCAAATTAATCGTCATTACAACGGAAAATCACCATGCAGGAGAGACATTTATGTTGGCCCCTCTACTTTTTTCCTTAGCCCAGCAGTAGCCGCCCAGTTTTTTCATTCTAGAATCGCCACTGCTTGCTCACACATTTTATGATTTAGCAGGTGTTGAGATGTTTTTTAAACCTAGGGCCCCGCGCTCTTGAAATGCTACAGGCCCCGCGCTACCTTAATCGGGCACTACGCGTAAAGCCAATTAATATTATAATTCCACCAAGCTGTAGATAGCTGGTATTTTGCCAAAGTTTCTGCGTTAGAGCTGACTGCTGAGTACCATGGTTTGTTGAGGCGCGTCGTGCTACCACGCACTAGTTCAATGCAACGCTACGTTGTTCCCGGTAGACTGAGGTGTTGCATTGTTAGGTCATAATGCTAGGTCATGAAACACGCTCAATGCCTTTTTGTCAGATAGCACTGTAATTGTATTGTATTGTTTCGTAGCTATATGGCAATTTAAACGGCCAAAGAAAATAACGATCAGAACATTTGAGAAATTACCATTTTCTTTGCAATGGCACAGCCAAAGATCTTGCGATCACCTGGTCAAACTGCACCATTCCTGCCATTCTACTATGCTTTTTCTAGCGGCAAGTTGTTTGCCAACATACCGTACATATGTTGCTATAGCTTTTCAAACGCTGCAATGTAGTTAAATCAGGGACATTATTTCCGATAAGAAACTCATCCACTCACGTCTCTGCTACACAACTACGGATGCACATATACTCCGAGATCGCGGACGGCACTGGCAGCAGACCTCAAAACTGTTTTTGGCTTCGCAGGTTTCCAAAATCTTGCGTCAGTTATAAGTTTTCCATTGCTTTCCTATTTTCATTACTGTTTTTCCTTTCAAAGCTGCCATCAAGCACTTAAAATGAACTTGTAACAAAAACATATTTGCACAGTCCAACGACAAGTGTAGAACTGTGCTAACTAAAGCGACTGCGTTTGTGATCAGTGATGCCACTGGGCTCAATCGTTTCAACATCAAATTTTTCAGGCTTCAACATCAAATGTCAAGCATCAACATCAAAAAGACAGAAAACTTATCAAAACTTGCTTTCTGATATGGTTCCTATATTGCACATCCACCACCGCTTCATGAAACCATCTGTTTGGCTAATAAGTGTCCCTTCTAGCTGTCAGTTTCCGATTTGCTGCATTTTTTTGGAAGCAGCATTCACAGAGCTGAAATTCGTTCGACCTCAAACCCATTTATAAACGTGGAAGTACACCGGTGGACTCCACAAGATCAATTAATCAATTTACAACTGAAAATGCTAGATCATGCTCAGCAATAAATCTATTCAACTTCAGCTCTGCAGAAGCAACTTATGAGCATAATTCAACCTCTTATCATCAGAACCTTTAAACTGCATCAATTTCATCGAGTATTTGAAGAGTGCATGGCTTCAGTGCGTGATTTGATTTCTTAGTGTCATAAGCAATCACTCCTTTTGGGAGCTTTGAACGAGTTACGATGTAACCTACTGCATTAATGTACATCGCCACTGATATTTCTATTTGTCATCAGTTTTTATCAGCCAGCTTATTAGTTAATGTCTTCAAGCCACGACTTGTTAAAGTTAATGTCCAGCAAGAATGCCTATGCTATTTTGATCTTAGAAACTGCAACTACCTTAACTGAAAGGAAATGCAGAACAAGTGACATGCATGGACAAGCATTACCATCAGTGTAAACGGCCCCAATGCCTGCGAAATAGCGTCTTTGATCATCGCTGCTTAACATTAGGACTGTTACACTGCATTAATTAGACCCACTGCTATATGTCACTAAGGCAAACGTGCTTTGTAACTACAGTAGTAAGCTACAATTTTTTGGTACAGTTGGCTTTCTACACTTATCATCAATCATGGCGCATGCTGTGAGTTGAGGCTAAAGTTATCATTTCTAAAGTCATTGAAGATTTTGTGGTCTTGAGTTCGACATAACCTACTCTATGCAAGCATTGTTATGCAGATTGCATTTTTAGATGCATTTCTTCCCTCATTTTGTCACTTCTGAAGATTTTAGCTAGAATTTCGTCGATGCGTTGCATCAAATCTTGTTAACTGGATAGAATGGTTTGAGCAACTGCAAGTGCCAGTTATTTTTCCAAACTGTTTGTCATAAAAAGAACTCTTACCAATGAATCATTCTACTTCTTTCTAGCACAAGTACAGGATACTTTTGCATCCTAACATTAACAAAAGCAGCTCAAACAAACTTGATTTAATCTTCTGTCCTTAGCAAACATGATTCTCTTCACAGTGGCTTTGACAAAGCGAGTTAAGCTAACGCACTGCCCTCAAAATAGGCTTAAACCTCTGTTCTGTAGTAGGTTACGTCTCCGTTCAATCTTGCAAATACGTACAACTGTTATAATCACCATTGATTCCCGCACAAGAAACTTTCCTAATTCGAACGGAAAACACTACAGTAGCTAACACAATCAAATGACGACCTTAGTTGGTTCGAAAAATGGTTAAAAATAAGAAAACTATTGCTTACAATATGAAAATCGTTTTCAACATCAAATTTGTTGCGTGAACATCAAACGTCAAAAAAATTTCTAAAAACATCAAATCTGATGTTGTAACATCAAAAGTGGTATCTCTGTTTGTGATTGCTGTTGCTGAGTAGTTCTCACGCGGGAAGGATATCAGGAACAGCAACATTATTACGAAAGAATAGCATTGTTGATTCCAATCAATAAGATGCTGGGTCAAAGTTCGGCACGCAAATCTTTCAACCAAGTGCAAAGCACTGTTTGTTTAGAGCAGTGGTCCTCAACGGGGGCGAAAGTGCCCCCCTGGAGGCGATTTCAGGTGTTAAGGGTCGATTTTGTGATTTACTAGATTTGGGGGACGATTTCAGTTTCCAGGGGGGGCGATTCTGCAGGTTAGAATATACTAAAATTCTGAATTGATTCCAAGTATAAAAACCACCTTTGCTACTTTAGAACCAAATTATTTGATGAACTTTCGACCCTTTGGTTCCCGACAAATGTCATAAAACCAGGGCCTCCGAGAGAAATTTTACCAGTGTTACGAGGACCGCTATCCGACTCCCTAGCTTCTGGGGCCTTTGCCGAAACTTCTATAGCTTGTTGGTACAGTAATCTGAATGTAGATAAAACAGTTTCCAAGATTTAGAGATAGATTATGGTTATAGTGGCAACCAGGCCCGTGGTCACATGGGAGCATTCGGGGGCAGTGTCCCTATCAAGTTTTTTTTGTGTCCCCCCATATTTTGTTGTGCCCAGAAAAATTTGTTTTAACGATATAATAAACACAATAATTTTTCCTCCTAAAAATTTATTTTCCCCGCACGGCTTAAACCCTGGCTGCGGGCCTGGTGGCAACTAGCCTATACTATTTGAATAAGATGTAAGGACTGACGATGCGTAATGTAACGTGAAATCGATTTCCTATTAAAAATTTGCGATTGATTCCTTGCTTGTTTCACCTGTGGACAGGGCCGGATTAACCATTGGGCAAACCGGGAAAATGCCCGGAGCCTCGCGCTTGAATACCAAAACACTCATTTTCTGGTGTTTCATGTTTTTAGGCTGTTCACCACGCGTCAAAATTGTAGAGCCTTCTGATTACTGCGTTTGTTGTATAGGTTAAGGAAACTGACATCTTTGGCAATTATCGTTTCTGAACGACTTGAAAGAATGGAACCAAACAGCACCACGCTTTATGACCCAATAATCAGATCGAAATCAGTGCATCCACTGGCGTCCGCAGAAAATTCTCCAGGGCGGGGACAACGTCGAAATTTTGTTTATCTTTTTCAGTTTGCTGACGATGCAGTGCAAATGGACGTTCACAAAACGCTTTACCCTTTCTATTCCATTAGTCTGTGCTAGTTATGTACCTCAGTTTTCAATCTTTTGTCTGAAATGTTTTCTACCTATTGATATCAGAAGTTATTTTTCTTTTGTTAAATTGCCCAGTACCAGTATCCTTTTTTCGAGAACTTTCTACAAAGAAGTCATAATTTAAGAATAATCAACGACCAGAATAACATCAGCGGTGTAAAAGCAAGGAAGTTAGACACTCTCGCAAAACATCTTCAAGCAATGAGAAGTATAACTACACGTTGACAAGACTATCGGACAACTTACTAGCATTAGAATACCACGCAGACATAAAACTAAGCAGATGAATTACGAAAACTCGCCACACCAAATATAGCTTTGCACTTAGTGCTCACTAAGAAGTCAGAACTAAACTTTAACGTTAAGACTTAATCTCACAAGTCGATGTGCATAGACGTATTCTAACAAGCCACGTATTTTTATATGCTGTGTGAAAAGAAACCTACATAAGAGCCGTTTGATTAAGCTATTCATTCGAGCACGTTGATCACACTCTCACACGAACAATGAATTTTTTCAAACTATCTGCTACAGATATACTCATGCTTCTTTTCACACAGTATATAAGACTATACGTGGTTTACCGGTCGCTTTCAGCAGTGTCACTGTCTCGCTGCATTACCTGCCAAGATATCTGTGTTTAACAGTCACATGCAGGGCTAATTCAGCAATGACGCAGCCGGAATGAGGCTGAAGAGGCCATGCCCCCCCGAAACAAACTTGCTAAGATTTTTACTAGTTCTTCAATTTTCAACTGTTAGAAAATAAACAGTAGGAACAGTCGGACTCAAAACGATGTCATTGACTGGCCCCTCCCGAACAAAAGGGGGCACAATATCTCTGAAAAAAGGGCCCGAGGCGACTGCATCGTTAACCTTCCCTAATATCCAACCTTGAGCTTGCAATCTGTCTTGTTGGCAAAGTGCATGTGACTAAAATGAAACTAAATTTGAATTTTTTCCATTAGGGCTTCACATTCCGCAGACAGGTTTTTGTATTTTCTAAAAGCCCATGATTTGCACCAATTTAATTACGTGCAGTGCTACGCTATCTTTCCATGCAGCTGAGCGCGGGCAGTAAGTTTTGTAATACTGGGGTTACGATTGTGTTTACAGTTTAATTACATTTTATATTTCAATGAAGTCAGTTAAATTTAACAAAGTCTCAAACAATTTAAACGAAGTAAGTTTAAAATAGCTACAAACGTTTTACGGAATAAGTTGAACATAGCCAAAAGGTGTTACGGATCATCAAAAATCTAAACTTTTGTCCAACGCCTTGAAAGACTCCAGCGTTTTCGGTTATCAACTGCATGCGTGAATTAAATCGCTATAAAATTAAATGACAACGGGATCCACATCTTATATGCGTGAAAGTTCTGCAGAAGGCCTACGTCGGAAGTCAGTGCCTCAGAGCAGTCGCTGCTCGGCTTTGATTGAGCGTGTGGTGTTGTTCATCCGAAGCATAGGCGTAGCCAGGGAGGGGCGAAAGGGGCCATTCCCCCCAAAATTTTTAGAAAATATAGTCACTTTGTGCTTTGAAAGGCATTTTTCAAAAGAAAATAGAGTTATTTGCCTAAAACCAAACATTTTGGCCCTCCCCAAAGCTTTTGGCACCCCCAAAGTTCTGGGCTGGCTACGCCACTGATCCGAAGCATATAAATACAGCATAAGAAGCGCAGTCGTAATGGCGGCCGCGATGACGTCTTGCTCAACTGCAAAATTGGCTGCAAAAAGCATACTGCAGATCGTGCAGTCATAGCATCGGGAGGTTTACTAGCACTTTTGCAGGAAAGGTTTATGAGCAAATGATGACAATGATCCAAACTAGAAGCTTGGAACGTCACTATCAAAACTTATAAAACTTGTCAATTCAATGAAAGCAGACTTTTTGTTTGCTGGCTTCAATCTGAACATAATTGTTAAGGAGAAAGCGTCAGAAAAATGCACGTTTCATGGATGATGCTTTAAAAATAAGGAGCACTAAAATATTCAAATGTTGAAACTAGGTTTTTTATTTGCCTCCTAATAAATTTTTTGCTACGCGCTGGGTAGTCCTGGCAAAAGTGGCGTGGCCCACCCACATCTGGTTGCGAGCCTGACACAACAATTCGTAACAAAGTTCAAGTTGCATTCCTGCCTGCATTCCTTTCAAGTGTGTTGCAGTTGGCAGACGAAGTCTCATATCTACAACTGAAAAAAGAAACTTCAGTGATTAAAAATATCTTGACATTCATATGAGTTTCTTGCATCTGACAACTTCACCTCACGCACTATACTCTGCAGAAATTATCTCACAGCAAATATATTCAACTGAACTTTTGTTGAAACAAGACGAAAAGTTAGGCAGGTTTACTGATAGCCTGTATATCTGTCACACTAAAGCCATGACTGCTCCAGTTGAGTACGGAACCAAGTGTTTGTATTACGCTACTAATTATTACTTAGCCCTGATCGTTTGGTCTGCACCTTGATTAAAACTGAAAAGTTCTCATTTTCGGAAATGTTGCGAAGAGAACTTTATCTGTGACCGTTTGCGAAAAAGTTGTAACGCGGTTGAATAAGCACGATGACGTCATCGGATGAAGTTTCATGAAAATTGCCCCCCCCCCCCCGAAATGAAGAGCTGTTTGCGCCCCTGAGGTATTTTAGCCAGGGACGCCGGAACATCGTTAGGGCAGGGGGAGCAATAAAAAAGTTGAGGGCAATGAAAACTTATGAAAAACAAAATCAATTTTATCTCAGTACCTAACATTTAAGTCAATAGCCTATATTTCTGCTGCACTGATCCTGCAAAGAAATGAAGATAAGATCATACCCAACATTGCAGCAATTAACAGCACAGAAGTAAAAACAAAAAAAACTGAGATTAGAAAATTTTGTTTGTTCTGTAGGCGAAAATCTTCACACAACGATTCATGTAATCAACTGTTTTTCTGAAAAACTGGCTGAAAAGTTAGAAACAAGACATCCGATCTTCCAACATATGCCTTGCAAAAATCGCTAGATTACAGTGAAAAATCAATAGATCAACCTAAAATCACTACATTTGGTGAAAAATCACTAAGAATGGCACCAGGTCTGCGTTCAACAGTCACATGCGGCAAACGCTTTATTATTGTTAACTTGAAGTGAACATTAGAAGATTTGCTGCCATGTTATTGTTACACAATAAAGACCAACACTAAAACAATCGGCTCACAAGTTTGGAAACTTGCCCCAGGGTTGCCAGATAAAAATTTCAATTAAAAGCCAAACAGTGCTAAAAAGAGTTCAGAAAAAGGCTAAACAAAATTTTTAGGCCAACCAACTTGAAAAAAAGCCAGGTTTCTGAACTTTGGCCTACGAAAGGCCAATCTGGCAACTCTGACCTGCCCCTGCAAGCAAAGGAACGGATATGAGTGAACTTCAAGCTCACCACTGCATGATACTAGAACAGTGAACCTGGCTTTTGTGCAGTGTGAGAGTAATACCGGTTAATAAACCTTTCTTTGGAAGAAATCGGATTGAGCTGCTGATTTCAAGTTTTCTAGGAAATTCTGGTTTAGCCCAAAACAGCGTTTTTTCTCCCTCTGCGGACGCAATGGCCACCATCAAAACATGAAGCGTTCTTTACCCATAGTCATAAATCCAACTTTGAACAAGCAAGTTTAAGAGGTCTCGCTCAGGGTTTTCTAGAACATTTTGGTTCTTAGTCGCAATCTCCAGAGAGGGGCAAACCCCATGTTTTTGACCTACCACGAGGTCAATACTGTTTGCTTGAGTTCAGTGTTAAAGTGCACCCATAATAGTTATTCTTTTCGCATTTACATATTCAGAAACGATGTTGACCTCAAAACTAATAGCAGAAATTATAGAAAACCATTCTGAACTTCATGTGGGCGCGAATAGCTGCAATAAATGTGTTTCAAATCGATTTTGATAAATCATGAAATTACTTATGATAAATGATAATGCTATATGTAAGGGCACTTACGCCCCCGTTGCCTCCCCTTTCAAAGGGCAGGGTAGGCAGTGCCCCCGTAATGCATGCCCGTTCCGGCGTTCCTGATTTTAGCCTATACCTGCGAATCCTTCAACCACACTTTCAAGCTTAATCACCAACGAGGGTAATTCCTACAAGCGCAAACTCCTTGGAATTTCTGCTGATATGTCTCAAAGCCATACACACGGGACCTTTCCAGGTCCGGCACTGCATACATTATCGGGTAATATCAAACAAAAGTTACTGGCCAATTTGTGCTCTCAGCATGGCGTTGATATTGTCTGTCTACAAGAGACTCATCGAGGGCTGTCACGTCCAAGCAATTCCTCCGGCCGAGTTTCGCGCATTCCTCACGTGTTGACTAGTGCAGCTCCAGCGGGCCGAAGAAAACTGTTGGTAGCAGATCGCCGCGTGGTCCTTTGCTTTTGAAATGTGATGTGCGTTGTCGTGCAGTCGAATTTCTTTCGGCTAGTAAAATTCCGTTTTTTCTGATCGAATTTGTTTTCGCCAGGAATTTATGCGTAACTGCTTGGTCCTGGTACGGACCTTACGATTAGCGCAGTTGGCCTTACGATTAGCGCAGTTGTCACACCTCGTGAAATTCCTTTCAGGCGACGGTTCAATTTTAAGAAGGCAAATTGGCTGAGATTCACCCATGACCTGGTCTCTGCCTTAGTTGATATCCCAGCAATCTGGTCACATCAGAATCTTACACATTTACGCAGCCTTTCACCATGACCGAAATGATCACGGCAATGGCCCTAAAAATCATAAAGCAGCAGGTCTAGACGATATCCTTGTCGAACAAACAAAACAATATGGTTAAGGTGCTCTAACATGCCTAATGAATATGTTTAATCACTGCATTACCTCTAATAAATCCCTTCAACGCCCGCGCGAGCCACTATAGTGCCTTGCACGTTTTTGGTTATAACTCGCCAGCCCCTATAGCTAGAGAGCGGTTCAAACCCTCTACGGATGCGGCAAGTCTTCTGGCTTCGATTAAAAAATTTTTTGATTTGGGTGAGGGCTTCGCC
>Ga0210059_1001551_pt1 | contig 34864 bp, 19 predicted proteins | sample Ectturendosymbi2_FD_188042 | JGI IMG/M metagenome (GOLD analysis project Ga0210059, IMG submission 188042) | Ecteinascidia turbinata endosymbiont from Florida, USA - Sample 2 (SPAdes) (version 2) | ecosystem: Host-associated > Tunicates > Ascidians > Unclassified | place: Key West, Florida... | reverse complement strand
CAGTGGGAGGCTGGTGGTACTTCACCTTGTGATTGCAGTTGGTGCCCAATGAGTGTCAAAAAAATTTTTTTGAGAAAAATTGTGGGGTTTGGTAACGACAATTTTATGCATTTTTGAGATTCTAGCGTAGATCGTTCGTCGATTCCAGTTATGATTTTTTTAATTCATTCGTTGAAAAATTTGAAAGACGTTTGAGCAAACATTGGAAACATTCTTTCCCCCGCTTTGTTCTCCTACTGTTCTGCACAAAGGAGCGTACGAGCCCAAAAGCTGTTAAGCTCTGAACTTGGGGCCGCATGCTCCAGGGTGGTGGCAAAATCTAGTCGCTTATCCCACATAAGCCCCTCGCCGTCAGTCGGGCCAAGAAACTTCCAGCTTTCCCATGTAAGGGTAAATAAGTTTTCATGGTTGGCAACGCGCTATCATATACACACTTTCTAAACATCCTCGCTGTATTCAACCACACTATGGTGCTTCGCGAAGACTGGTTTCCTATCTCGCCGATTTCTGAATATTGATCACTTCATTACAAAAGAGAACCGTGGGTTCACGAAAATGGAAAGTGACCACTTTTTAGAATCTGCAGACCACGGGACGGGGCCAAGGCCGGATTAACCATTAGGGTACTAAGGGCACAGCCTTAGGCCCTGGAAAAATTAAGCCTTCAATTTTTTTATTATTGTTTTTATTACAAGCAAATACCGATTTTACTTTTTCGAATACGAGCAGCAGAGTACATAATGTGTGCGCCTGGTATGGCGCACACCTTCAGGGCTCGAAAGTACGTAATTACCTTTCTAACTTTTTTTGTGATTTTCCCTTGATCGCACGATCTGGAAAATGTCACGTTTAGTTCAGTTTGACAAGATGTGCACCGCACACCTAGCACATGCGGAGTATACGCCCCTACTGGGCACCACAACAGCGTGGACTTCATTCATGAATATAACCCCTCGCTTGCTGTTTGCCTCTACAACGAACACCTGGCGACGCGCCTGTAGTCGGCTCTGAGCCTGAGCCATTAGTAGTTCTCTGCCTTCTTGATTTCGCAGACTAACTTTCGTGTTACTGCAAAGGTCGTCGAGGGATTAGATTACGGAACTCGAGTGAAACAAGTAGAACTTCCATTACTGGCTGTACTCCAAAAACTTTGTTATGATATGTGTTCATGTTTAATAGGTCTTTTCGCTGATAGTAGGGTTGCCAGATGGCCGTTATTTCACCGGCCTGGCCGGTATTTTACTGCTAATTTGACAGAGGCCGGTGAAAGGCCGGTATATTGAAAATCAATGCCTGAAGCCAGTATATTAAAAATAAATAATTTGCCGTAAGTTCAACAGCAGAATTTCCTCAAATTATAATGACTCTGGTAGTGAATCTTGTCAGGACTGATCCTTCAGCGAAGTTTATTTGCTGCTGTTGACGCAATCCTTGGTGCGATTGTCACGTCGCACACACACCGAAACGTAATGAGCCAGCCAAAATACGGGAAAATTATTGTGGCTTAACAATACCGATTTTCTCTCTGTTTATCCTGTACCGCTTACTAACCACGACAAAGCTCAGGTCTGGCACTGTTGACAAAATGGCAGTCTGAAATCTTGAATCCATGAGAGTTTTGTGGCAAACTACAATGAATTAATTTGGTCCAAATCTTAAGATGCAAGGTAACAATGACACTCATTAGCATCGTAATGAAACCTATAGGTCTCTTGCTTTCAACTGTTTTAGGAACAGCTGGTTTTCTCGTGACATATGTGTCGGCATGGTTAAAGTTTTTCTTTAATCCTTTCAAGGTAGCATGTTACTGCGATGCATGCTGAAATTCAAGCGCCTTGCGTGTGGGAGTGAAGACGTTGCTCAATGCAATACTTTCGCAATTTTTTCGTCTATAAAAATATCAAGCAGAACAAAAGGCTCAGTTTCTAAAGGTGATATTTTGACGCGACGGTCAGTTGTGTAAAAGCGTATGTGGAATTACTTGCAGATGTTGCAAAACTGTTTTCTAGCCGCAAAAAGTTTGGCCTCGATCTCTTTGGCCACGTCCCTTAGGTCTTTCTAGTCATCAGGCCTCGCTTTTGTTATCACATTAGTTTGCATGCTCTTAAGTTTACCTCTGAAATTCTCTAGCGTTATTGACCAACGCAGTGTTTCACCATGTACCTAAAGCCAGCAACCTGCTATTGCTGTGTCAGTTTTCAAATACACGCAAAGTTGAAAAGCCTATATCTCAGCCCGCTCGCTGACTTTCACTTCACTGTTCTCCAGGGAAAGCATTCTGCAGCTTTGCTGATCAACAATACGACATCACTGATATCATTGACAGACCATTGCTGACAGTACTGCTTTGTATTTGCATTTAAAAAACTAAACGTAAAAGCACAGTAGTTTCCCGCCTCGGACAACGACGAACCGAATCCATCTCCTCCGCCCCTGTCATCAGAATCCTAAAAGTGCAAAAGCACACGAATTACACTACTGCTTTATCTCGGCATGTTCACTGGTTGAAACTGCAATAATGCGATGGTAAAATTTCATTACATGTGCACTGAGAAAGTGGAGGGACTCAGCGTGGTTGATGAAGCAGCAAACAATCTCCTTGGTCTCTGTGGTTGCATCCAAAATGGCAACATTTTTAAGTTTTACTGATGTCACTATTTAATCGGTCAACACAAGACCAACGTTAATGATAGCCTGAAAAACTTGTGAAGACTTGTTAGAAAATATAAATTAACTGCTTTCATGATTTTGAAAACCAATAGCATGTCAAAGTAGCACCCACGGATAGCCTTAATTGCGAAAGGAGACTTTGCTTAAGAATAATAAAAAAGATATTTTCGAGGTTTCGACTTGCTAACAAGCAATATTCAGTGTATTGTCGGTTGATGTGAATATTGAGATCATTAGAAAGCCTTACATTAGTCTTGTTAGAAAATATGCGATAAAGATAGGCAAAACTTATGAATCTTGAAATCCAGTCGTCACAACCCTGAATTTCGACAGCTTAGATTCATTTAGTGTGTCTAGTATATAAACGAAATCCCGGCAACGCAAACTAACCTAGGTCGAATCGGTGATTCAAGTTCAGTTTAATAAGAATCGTTTTGTACTCGCTTCGGAGTATGTGACCAGTGGTCAGTGGGCGCCAATCTCCTTGTCCCTTACGCCTTGGTCCATGAAGCTAACTCTAACAGTGACTGCTGCATCGGTGACTTGTCATTGGCAACACCGCGCCTGAACCGTTTTGTTGCACCCACCCTTCAACGCCGAGCATTGTACAGGGCGTAAGTACCGTTTTTCAATTCTTCGGTGTGACCGGGAAATCGAACCGACCGGGAATCGAACCCACCTTTAGTGGCTCGTGCTTAACCAACTGCACCACATAGCCGGTTGAATCGGTGATAAGATAAAAGACTTTCAATTCAGTTTCTTACGTCAAATTTTATTCAGGTTCAGGTACATTCTGAACACCCACGGAAATTTCAGAAATAGGTTGGTGCTCACTTTGCTAGCATTCGACTCTGGTATGCGCATGTACTAGCAACATCTGAATTTGCATCGCTGCTTAGGAAAAACACATTAAAACTAGAAAATTTTATATTCCTGTTTCCAATGCAGTGACTATCGTTAGGAATTGAAAACGTTAAAAAACTACGTGTAGACCACAAAACTATAGAAAACGCATTGCTGGGTCAAAACCACAGTGCACTTTCAGACTTACAAAATTTATGATACGGACTGTGTAGCTAAAGTGTAATACAAAAAATAGACGCATGATACCTTGCTGTACACAATGGGATTGTCAAAAGACGACACTGTGCTTTGTTGCTTTTTGGTGCTAATTATTGGCATTGAGATCGAACTCTTTCCGTCGCTACGTTTGTAAAGAACGACGCCAGCGACGACTGCGATTGTGACGAAGATCACGGCGATCACTATTCCCGCAATGGCTCCTGCGTCCAGGCCGCCGCCTGCGTACGGAAAAAGTCAGATTCATTAAAACTCGAAATAAAATGAAATAGTAAGCGTGAAGCGCCACTGCACCTAAGACATGAACTGTCTTTGCATCAAGAAAAACTTGTCGTTACACGCTCATCACCACCACACGATTTATTTAACGCCTTGGTCCAGCATTAAAACAGTATGATTGAGTTTGTATAGATGTAGTGCAGAGCCACTCTTGTATAAACAACGTAAAACTGTTTCACTTGCCTCCGTTATCGTTGACATTGACGTCTTTAGTTGTTTCAGCAACAGTTGTGGCTTTCGCTGCCGTTGTGGCTGTTGTGGCGCCATCAAGCGGCTGTGTCGTATCAGACGCCTCAACCGGACAAGTGGTGGTTGTTGTGACGACACCATCCGGAGGCTTGGTGGGTGGATTTGCTGGGAACAAATTCCTTGACAACAATGCTTACAAGTACAACTCCTTGTGTCAAATAAAGGTTCAAACAAATTTCTTTTGATTTCGTTGTTGTTATGTAAACGTAGAAAAATCGATACAGCTTGATTAGGTCCAAGTGTGGAAAAAGTGAAAGCAGGCACGCAAAATCCACCTTCGTTAACACAATCTTTGGGGCCTACATATTATTTCCTTATAGACTAAAGCTGCTCGTTCCAGTCACTACCACTTTAACGTTAGAAGTGTCCATGAAAAGAAAAAAATGTAGAAGAACGCAAAATGGTGAAATCTTTTTAAAATAATAATCCTAACATAACTTTTCTCCGTGGCGGGGTCAAAAGATCTATGACCTCACATGAAACAACACCGATGCAAAACCAATGACTTAGATGACGTCACGTTGGCAACAATTGTTCAAAAACAGCTATTTTCATCGTCAGCAAACGTGCAACCTCTTGCTTGCAAGATGGTGCAACAGCATCGAGTACATGATCGAATTTGCGCCTCATAAAACAGTTGCGGGTTGTTAACTTGTCCAAATCAGTTTTGTCAAATTCTCTTCACGATGGTTCCCTACACCCAAGAACCTTTAGAGTTGACACAATCCTTAATTTGCCTTACACTCTCTTATCAAGTTATAAAAACAAAGTCTGAAACACGGCGGGAGATCTGAAAAAAACATTCATGTATTTTAGTATGCTTTGGATAAATTACGTCTTAAAATATTTCAAAGCCAAAAATGCATTTACAAACAGCCAGTTGCGAAATCAGCTTCCCAATGCTTGCTGACATCACCGTTTAAAGGCGAAACCAGCCACTGTGCTCACTGAGTAGAATGAAGAAAAAAGAATGCTTATGAGCCAATTGCGACAGCACAAAAGTGTCAACTTCCTAACGCAGCACTGCCTCAATCGGGGACCACCGCACTTCTTGGTCTCGTACACCTCGGATAGACAGAAGTTGCTGTTGTATTGGCATTTGCCATAGTTGCTCTGCTCGCACAGCTGGTCTGACGCCTCCCAGTCAGCAACTTCTGCGTTGCCTGTGATGAAAAATAAACTACATCAGAGTAACATTCCGACGCGATGGAAAATATGTTGACTAAGTAAGCCCGCAATGCTGGCCGTGCATATATTGAAGCTGACGGACGCAGGAGCACTGAGGCCGAATTCGTACAATCCAATTAAACAAGCAGCCGTTTACAAAACAAATATATTTCACGGTATAAATTTGCAAAAGTCATGTCTGCAAGAAAGAAGCCAAGCTAATCGCATCATTTTGCACAATTTAACTCGTGTTCATTCAGATCCAGACTGGCGAAAGTACTACATGCAAGTGCACTTATGACTGGAACAGGGAGATAGTAACCTTTAAGCTATTATCGAAGTTATGGAAGCACTGTCTATCGAAAGGAATCCTTTCCCAGCAAAGAATCAGACATTAAGATTTTACCGAGCATATATTTCGCTTACAAGGTAGGTATCATTATCTTTTATTCAAATAGTTATGGAAACATTTATGGCATTCTGCACAAATATCAGCCACTTCAAAAAATTGGGAAAGAGACGATATTTCCTGACTGTGAAACAATCAAACGAGATTCATTTTCTTTGACTACGTTGGACCTAAGTGTATAGAACATCAAGTTATGGCATACGCTAAAAAATGTTTTACCTGAGAAAAGAACATTGTGAGACATCAGTAGCAAACAACAAAGCATTACAGGTTTCGTCGTCTTCATCGCATTCGCACCAACATCTGTTTTCGCTGCCGCCGCTGCACAGATTTGTTTCGTAGCCGAGTTCGCAGACGTTGTGTTGGTAATCCTTGCACTTCCCGCCCTTTTCCAAACACGCGGCGTCAGCTTCGCAGAAGAGAAAAGAAAATGCAATTAATTGTTTTTAAACATTTATTTGTGTGGTGAGGAATGCACCCCTAAACCTTCCAACTTGTTTCACAAAAATCGTGGGTCACGTCTGTTCAAACGCGTACCCATATAAAACACTAATCTTCTTGTGACGGTGTATTAACCACTTGATCCGTTCTGCCAGTATTTATGCTCAGCATGTCATCAAGATCAGATTTTTTCACTCACCTCTCGAGTAATAACGTAAGTGTGGCCCGGTTCCAGTTTCGTCCCAACAACACCCTCTTGTGAGACATTCGTATTGGCTGATGCCTTCATAACCACAGTTCTCCTGGTCATCAATGGCCAGATTACATGAGCTGTACACTAAAATGAAGCAAACTGTTTTTTGAAATACACTTTATTGCTTACTATTTCTACGGCCACCTGGTTTCAGATTCATGTTACTACGGTCACTTATGTTCAAAACAACGTACAATTCCACACTTACATCCTTGCTGATAGTTGCGTCTGCGTACTTTCGTTTTAGGCCAAATGTTGATATTGAAAAACTTTTGAAAGCAATTCAATCCCTAATGAACCAATAACTAGGGGCGGAAATGTCTGTTTCGTTAACGTATGGTAATTTACTAACAATTCATAAATGATTTCAAGGCAATTTTGACACAAACGTTTCAGCGTGGTTTGAAAAATGTTCCTCTTTTATTACGAAATTTTTAATATTGACGTAACATTGTGCAAAGTCACGGACAGGACGCATCAAACACTCGCCAGAGCTCCCCACAGAACGGGGCCAGATGCGCAAGGTGACCCTCATTGTCCACACACGTTCCTGAAAGTTTATAAAACGTTTAAAAAAATTTGTGGTAAAATCTTGCATTTTAAATTATTTTAGAGCTATGATATACAAGGAATTACAGGCTCTTTCATTAAGTTTTTTCTTACCGTTCCTGGCAAACGACGGCCTAGTTGTGATTTTCTGGGTGAGGGAGCAACGTGTTGGGCGGTCCTTGTCACGGATATTTTGGTGAGTTATCTTTTACACATAACTGGTGTTTACTGAATCAGTAAATAGAAATGTTCTGCGAAATCTCAATGAATCACTGATTTGTCAGAAAAAAACAACCTTTTCAAACACGGACTTTGCTTCTCCGGTAAACTCGGTAAGATTTTAACAAAACCATTTATCTGAAACATAGGTTTAGGAACAGACAAATGTTTGGAGGTGCGAAAGAATATTGCCCGAATTTCCGCATACTTGGCCGAAAACCTTTTGTGCGCCAAACGATCCACGAAGACCAGAAAAAAGGAAAGAAGTCAAATTCAGATGTATTTCACTCAGTCACATTTGGAGGTGTCGAAACATCTGCGCCCGAATTTACTGGGATTTTGCCCGGATTTTCGACAAATCAAAACTTTTGGGGGTGCGCTTGCATCCTCTGCACACACCCCTCCTACACCATTATTCCAAAAGGATAAAGAAGTTTTGTTCTTGACCACGTTATTTACGTTTATATTTCTTGCATATGTATCCCAACGTTACTGGTCATTCCAACCACCCTTCGTGTCAAACTCAACGCATTGCTCTCCAGCTTCTCCGTAGTTGTTGGGTTCTCCGGGAGCCCAATTCGTGAAAGCAACAGCTGAGTTGTCCTGCCAATCCCAACCACCTGGACATAGAACATGCAGTAAACATTAGACTAAACAAGACTGGTGATGTTTGGAAAGAGAGATGCAGATAATTAAAACTTAAATGAGCGGTTAATTTAGTGTTTTCAAAGAGTAATTGCACGTTGAAATTTTGGCACAAACTAACAGCAGTGGGAACTAGAAATATTTTGTTTCAAACAGAATTTAAATTTCAGCATTGTCAACCACGTGTTATTATAAAGACTCTTAGTGAAGGTTTTCTGAAGACAGTTAACAAAACTCAGCTTTCGTAACTCCTGCCAATACCAGCACCTATACGTAGCGCATGCAGTGAATTTTATCATGATGATTTGCTACCGAGCATCAAAAAAAATTTTCCCCTAGAAAAGCAATTCATCGTTAACACTTGCTCAAAAGAAAGAAGATATTTGATTCACGCGCAGATTTCAGTGTCACATGTGACTCAACATTTTTGAAGATGAAAAATTGCAGACCTAAGCAAAGTTTATCGTTATCAAGGATACGATCGTGAAGTGAATGAAAACCTCTATAAGTCCCACAGTTAATCTATTGTACCTTTCAATATATTTGCCCTACAGCACGGAGCCACGGACCACCGTGATTGGGACTGCGACGGTGCAAACTGTAAGTAAAGCATACTCAAGTTGCCATCAGAAATGGGCAAACGAGCATATCAAACTTTTGCCTATCACGGCCTCACCCCATCCGTTCCTTCGCAATCCGATCCACACGTTCCTCTGCGCCGCCCAACTGACAAACGCTTTGTTCTCAATGTCGCTGTGAATGCTGGCAAGGTAGCCTGTCCTTGCCTGACACTCGGCATCCGCATCTCCCCACGAACTGGTGGTCGTCGAATCTTCACCTGGTGTAGAAAGCTTTGAAAATTGGCGTTTGGTTTGTGCGTTTGCCTTAACTGGAATTGTACCGAGTTTTTAGTTGCCGTACTTCAGTTGATGAAAATCAAACATACATGAATAGAAGCTTTAGAATAAAAAAAACAATCATGGCCGTAGTCAGGGTCAAATTTTACCGAGGCGAATAAGTTAATTACGACCCCGGTTAGGTATGTTGTTTAAATGAAGACCTAACATCCTGCCCTTATTTGATCTAGGCTGGTAGTATCTCTGGTGGTTACAACACAGTGTAACTGCACTGCTGCTGTTTTTAAAACATCCACACAATAAAATGTGATTTGATTTAGCATTGCAAAAATCTTTTGTGGCATCACTACAGAATGTTCACCGAGACAAGTGCCTCATTAGCCTCAATGCTGCTACGACCTAGTCAGTGGTAAAAAATCGACCAGCATCTTGTTAGAGAACTGCGTTAGCAAAGTGAACACTTTTCTGATATTTTCACTGCTGCAAAATATCAACTGTGAGTTAAGATTATGGCGCAAAACAGTGATGTAGCTGTGACGAAAGTTTGGGATGCCAAAATCTAGGTTATCACTGAGGCCGCTGAAAATCAACGAGGCCAAGGCGAAGAAAAGCTGAACTTTGCGAGGCTAAGAAGGAGATTATAGGAAACGTTTTGACGCAAAAACCGAGAACAAAATTCTGTTAAGCAAGAGCTCCTTCCATAACATGTCCTGTAACACTGAGATAAATTTTTCGATTTTTTGTTCAAAATAATCGGTTACGTTTTTCAGGTTACTTTGCACATAAATATCTACATTAACCTTGCTATTAGAGTCATTTTTTTTGAGTGATTGAAATAAACTGATACTGCCAAAGCCCAAATTGCATTTAAATTGAAAACTTCAGAGTCAAGACCCAGAACCAGAGCTGCTGGTTTATCAAACTTATAGCCAGGATCTAGACTACGTTAACATTAAGTCTCAAGAACAAGACCTCTCTCAAGAACTGAGCAAGACTCGAGCACTGTATCATTGGTGAAAATCCAAAACACATTCCAGAAGTTTTGGCACTATTTCGTCCTTCAAAACTTTATTCGTTGGTAGATATGGTAAAAACTCAGTTCCAAGAACTTAAAAGGCATGCACAGCTTTGTCATAACTATTTTTTAAATTCATCTTTACTTCAAAAACGATTGCTAAAGTTCGAAGAAAACACGAATCAAAACTATCTACGCAAGCTCAAATAAATCTTCAATGGTAATTCTAAACATGACGACGGTTTTTGGCAAAACTAACATTTGCTGGCAGGTTCAATAGCCCTTCCTATACGTAAGCTACCTGCGGTGATTGAACGAACTGTAATGGACTGGTGTGCTTGGCTGCAATTGCACAATTATAGTACTTTTGTTTTCCATGCATAGTCCACGAGTGACCTTATTAGACGTTTTTATGAAGCAGGTTGAAATCCTCTGCGTCTTGTTCTGATCGATAGATGGGCAGTTGACCACTGGATGTCGTGCTCAGGTTTAATGCCATGTGACGCGCGTGTGGTTTTAAGCAAGAAATTACGCTTGCTTAGAGACTGCAAGCAAGCATTATTCCGTGTTCAGCATTGACTAACGATCAGCATAAATCAATTGTGTAGATCTTGCAAAGAAAAAAACACCCATGAAAATTATAAGCACAAAATAGCACTGAAGATATTCAGAAAGTAGCTCTATGAATAACTCCGAAGAAGAATTTTGTTTTAATAGTGGGCCTAATTTTAGCATGCATAAAATTATTCAAGTTCGTGGTAACTGAAATCCAACATCAACAGAAGGAAGAAAACAGCGGCCACATCTGTGTGATTACAGCATGAGTATTTGCCACACAATCACACATAAAAGTTCTTACGGCCAACGATGTAATAGCAGTAATCTCCTAGGGCAGCCCAGTTAGCTTCACACGTTCCGACGCCAGGGTTTTGTGGAGGAATCAACACTGCCGTTAAGAAATTATGATTAGCATAAACTGAATTAGCAGCCGTTCTCAAGAGAGAAAGGTCAACATGCGTACATCATAACGCAACACTAGTCTCGACCACGTGGTGAGCACATACAAACGCAGTTCGAAAACGCGACTTCTATCCATAAAACAACCAGCTAAGAGTTATTTATGTACATACGCACAAACGTTTTGCTGGAACGGCAGATGTTACGTAACCTTGATTGCAAATGCTCGAGTTTGCTCAAAATGGCGGATGACACTCAAATGTTTGTACGTCACGTGGTTTATAGACTGGAGCAGATCTTCTAAAAGTATGTCACGAAACATTGCACTGAAGTGGCTCGTTGCAACTGGCAGGACATTAAGTGAGTCAGTTTTCCCCTCGTCCTAGTTGCATGCGAAAGCTTTTTGCCAGATAATACAGGAATTGCTATAACTGCTTTATACAAAAAGTTGCCCTAAATGGCCACACTTTTGCGTTTCAATGCTGCAGTGATAAATTTGACACATAATTTTTGCCAGTCTTCTTCTTTTTGAATGACAAATCTACCCGAAATTGGCTGATTGCATTTGTTAAACACACTGTCATGCCCAAGGAAACTTTCTCTTCTAGATTATAAAACCAGCACCACGATGCAACGCAAGTAGTTTCATGTCGTAGCATGCTTTGATTTTCAGAGACACAACAGTTTACTCCAAGTCAATCGCGAAAAAAGGAAACAAGTGGGTACCCACCTCTCGCACGTTGCTTTGTTGGCATTTTTGGGTAAGAACTACGTCTATCGTTTAAACTCGAAATCGTGCAGAACTTATGCCTCTCATGTTTGCAGATGAAAGGTCGTGTCAAGGAACGACAAGTATTCTTTCCCTTGTTCAGCCACTTGCCGTACTTTTCAATCGCCACGCAGCCTTCGTCGTCCCCATGGAGCTGAGGTTCATTGGTTCCCCATGAGGTGTAGGCGACAGGAGAGTGGTCCGAGTAATAGTATGTGGCTTGGCTGTTGTTCACCGTCTGCATAAAAACGTGTAATAAACCGAAAAAGTGTCTACAAGGCGATGCCTGAGAATCAGCTACTTTTTTGGGTAATATGTCTTGGTTTGTGCCTGCATCTCGTTTGCAGCTGAGGAATAGTAAGACCAAAACAAGTGCCATTTTGATCAGTTTGGAAAAAAATGATCTTAAGGACTGTGGTTCTGTCCTATCAAAGCATTAACGTAAAATATGTTGCCGACGTTTCGTTTAGTTTTACCAAAGTCTATTCAAAAAATGAAAAGCACTAAATACGCTGCTTGGTTTGGTTTGGAGATGGATTTAATTTTGAAAAACTGCAAGTGACAAAGCCGGAATGTCCTGCTAATTCTGCTCGCAGAGGGGGAGGTTAAACATTTTTGAAGATTATGCAAGATTTAGCATAAAATATAGCATAAAAGCACGCAAATGATTGGCGAAGAACATCAACAGTCGTCTGGTTCAGCTTACGTAATACAGTCCAGTCTACATTTCTTCAAAGCTGTTGTCAGTTTGGGGCCAGAAAAGAGACACGACGAAGTTGTTCTCGTGTGCATTCCAAATGCTCGCTAGGTCCTCTGCAATCGCTACGATACAAGTCAAAGAAAAGAGCTCCATTGCAAACGTTGCGTTTGTAGCGAATGAAACTGCTCTAACAACAGTTTTGTAAATCGCAGTTTCTGTACTTGGAAGATCAAAGCTTAAATTAGCTTTAAATTTAAGTGTGGGTCCAGATATTACGAATTATTAAAAGCGGAGAGGAAATTGTCTCTAAAACAGATGATTTTCATTCATTTTCGTCTAAGCGAAATATTGATTTTTCACGTTAGTTTGCTATTTTTTGCTGACGTAAGTTTGCGATGGTAACGTAAAAAAATGTTTCAAAGTTTGAAAACAAGCGTAAAACAAACATGAGCGCTTACCCAAAGAGGAACTTTCTTGGTACCAAGCGTCTTGTGCGTCTTGCCAGTTGCGCCATTCGAATGACGAGCTGTGAATTTTGTAGCAACCGGTGTCCCACTGTATGAAGCCCTGGCCTACGGGACAGTCCGGAGATGTACTTGGGTCGTCTGAGGATAAAGGTCTATCCTCAAACAACAGCTGGGACGGATCATGGCGAGAGAGAAATGACATTTGGCGAAAAAGACAAGAATCTTGTTCTCACCTGGTCAAGCTTTGCCTGAGCTTAGTAACATAAGGTGTTGGTCATCTGGAATGTTTTGAAACAAATCACAACATGCAAGGCAGAGACAAGCTATATCGCATAATCTAAGGCAAGTCATTATCTCGGAAACCAGAGTTCCGCTGTCACAATTTCAGGCGCGAAACAGAGATGTTTCAAAGTTGCGCGGAACGCGCTCTTTGCAGTAGCAGGAAAGACAACTGCTTGCACTGTGATTAAAGTTAATGTGCTGCGGAGTCGGAAGTGGAAAATCCCACCAAACGATAAGCTATCAACCGTTGCGCTGCGGGTGTGACTGAAGTGTTGTTGTTTGAGAAACAAAAAGATTGAAACGCACAGATGGACAGAAGTTTCGCTGATGACCTCGGGAGACTTACATGACGATGGGCGATGTCCAACCGACAATTGCCACCCCACCCCCCGTTCATTGTAACCTGACCCTGAAAACCTCAACTGAGTCACTCACCAACAGGAATATTGGGGTCTTTCTCCTTTGAACAGTAAAAAGGACGCATATCGTCGCAACGCATGTCGTTCCGTTTTCCAAGAGCATCTGCTCTCCACATCATTTCCGTACATTGCTCAATAACAACGAGAATAAGAAAATTTACGACGTCAGCCTCACACAATGCAACACCAGGTTCAAATCCGACCAGTGGTGCATCTTGACTGAATGGAGCGACAACGTTTCTCACAAGCAACTTCACATGACCAACATGCAAAAACACAAAGCAAAATAGCCAAGGATCTGCCAAAAACAAAAAAATCAAAATGCATGATTATTTGAATATGTTTTTGTCAATCATGCCCCGCTTGTCATCACTCGCGTCGGGGTTGACAATGACAACAGTTGGACAGTAAAAGCATGAGGCCACCATTTTCTTTGCAATATTTTGAAGGCTCAAACACAATAAAAATGAATGTTAACAAAATGTAGTTGATAATAACAGAAAGGAAAAAAGGATACTGAAAATCTAGTCAATAAAAACATACAACGGCCGATCTGAATTTAAAACAATTTGTTCTTTTAACAATTTTTCTTTCCCCGCTTCAAATTTCTAAGCCATCAAGTATATTGTAAGACAAAATAAAATATAAACGATGATAACAAGCCTTTGTCGGAACATATTGGAAGGAATCACAAAATCGCCAGCTCGACGCTGGCCGTTTTAAGGAGTACAAGTAAAACTTAGATACCTCATCATAATTGTTGGGTTCACCGGAATTCCAGTTTGCGTACGCGACGTCGTCGTTGCTGCTCCAGACAAAAACCTTTTGTGTTCCGCGTGAGTTCAAACCGATCCAGATGTTGGAAGGCGCAGCGAACAACTTCGAAGCGATGAATGCTGAAACGAAGATCACAGTCGGGGCAAAAAATTGATTGAAAGCGTTTTAACAGGAATTCCAATGGAACCGTTACCATAAAAATAGTGGCTGGTAAGTTTTGACCGAACCGTGAGCGAAACGCTTTTTTTCTTTACTCGAAAAGACAGTGACCAAAACAGAACATCATGGAATATCAAAAATGGCCGGTTTTGATTCTTAGGAGTAGTGTGTTAAACTTGCAAAATATTTCCAATGCTTCTCGCCGGTTGATGTAAAGCTAGGGGATTGTTATTTAGCACAACGAAAATGACAAATTATACAAACAAGACAAAGCAAATCTCTACCAGTAAATGCAACGTGAAAGCCCTTCCCCATGCTCCTGCAGGTTGCTTGGTTTCGAGATAAACGTTGCTCAATTTTATCAAAAACTTGAACAGCAGATACAAAAGTTTGAACCTCTCAGCCTAACCAGTGACGCAACCAGCTGGTCGAAAGTGGGTTTCAGTCCCGTCGCTACGGGGGACTTTTGGGGGCTTAGTCCCCCAAACAAAGCTCCAAGCCCCCCAAATTGAAACATGAAACCCTTTAAATCAGTTGAGTTTTTCTCAATTTTTAGAGTGTCAAGCCCCACCACAGAGTTGCAAAGCCCCCCTATTAAAAACTTTCTGGCGACGGTTCTGGTGGGTTTGTCACATATTTTTCATAGCAACCATACGTGGATGGACCGACGGTATTGTACAACAGTATACTGTATTATGACTAACTATATTAGCTGTAATATTTTAATTCACATACATTTCGTACAAAATCAAACCAAACTATAAAATATCGAGCCAAATGGATATCCCGAGTTGCTTCGTTTGTTATTCCCACGAGCTACAATCCTCTAGAGATAGGATGCGAGAGTTTAAAAACGGATGATGACGACCTAAATTAATGTCATCTTCAGACACGAACAAAAAACTTACGGTAAAACCCCATGTGCCGGGGCGAAAATCGCATGAAGTTTGAAAAGAAAAAATAAATATGGTGGCATGAAGCATACGGCTTTCTTGCAAACCATGAAACCAAATAGAATTTCGGGACTCAGCATGCCACACCTCGCCATGTGCAACTGTTGATCGTCATTAAACCGCAATCCTCACCCAATCTAACCAACTTTCAGACCTTGCCATTGCGCTCCGGTCTCAGATGGATTCCCTACCGAGCGTAAAAATAATACACTTGTCACCTTTGACCAAACACTATCGGCCGCGTCTCTACTTGCTCGAAGCCGTGCGATTGCTTTCCGCTGTTTACCGGACGTTTATATTTGATAATTTAGTCGGAAACTCGTGTGACAGACAGCACTGGAGTTAAATTTTTGCGTTGCCACGTTGTTCATTCAACTCAACAAAAATAAATCACACGGTTTCAACCATTAGCTCTACCAAAACGTTGTTTCGTAGATCAAGCTTTATAGCTGCGAAATATAGAAATTTGGCTGAGCACTGTGTGACCCCGGGTGTGTTGGTTCATTGTGACTTACTATTAACCCTTTCAGTTCATTGTAAACCAACTTTGGCGTCAAGGCACATTTACCAAAAGCTTCAAGCTTTTGACCAAGTCTTGTTTACTACCGTTGCTTGTAATACACACGCCAGTATCATTCGAAATGACCAGCCGTCCTGTCATCAACTGTGTGATAGCAGCAACGGCTGCCTTTGTCACACAATGGTATTTTTTCATTTTTAATTGCTAGATCTGTGACTGCTATATAAAATTCTTAAAGGTGGAGTTCGAAATAGAAAAATAAAGAACACATAAATTCTTGACAATAACGTGCACGATTTTTACTCAGGCACAATTAGGAAATTATAAGACTCCTCCTTTTTTCAGAACTCCAAAGATATTTGTTTTGCCAACAACCACCTTTTCAGCATTCCAAAAATTTTCTTTACTTTTTTTGCAAAGGTAATGTCAGAACGTCTTAATTCTAGGATATTTTCAACATCATAACTTAGTGATATCTTTTCCCTTTTTGCAGTTTATTGCTGCTGTTGTACTTAGACCCACAGGCCACCAAAGAAAAAAACACCCTATAGTAATGTTTATTCATTGAATCCGCAGAAGAAGCTTCCTCGTCTGCACTTCAAAAAAGCTTTTCCCTGATTTATTAAAATGCTTGTTCCTCCACCGCCACGCTGACGTCTAGTTTAGACATTGGAAATTGTGACGACAATCGGTTGTCGTAATCAGTATCGATTCAACATGACACGTATTGTAGGTACTAACACATTTACGAGGTCATAAGACGAACACAGCGCAATAAATGTGACAGGGGCTTCGATGAAAAAATGCCAAGTCTTTGTTAGCTGCACAATTTTTACCACATATGAGTACACCTACACAATTCTTGCATCATGACAGTGGCAGAATAAATAAATTGTAGTTTCAGTTTTTCACAAGACGATTAAATTTTCAGCGAAAAGGGGTCTGCCATAAAAGCCTGGCAAACCCCCTGATTGCGGCCCTGGCCGTAAATCAACAAGAAAATAAGATAGATTATATCCGAATCAGAGTTGAAGATGCGTGCTCAGTGTATTGGCGAAATATAACTCAGTTTGTGATTCTTTGCTGTACAGGGATTCCTTTCGGTAGGCACTATAATGTAATGAAATACGAATCAACTTAGTATTGATCGCAACAATCAGCGATTAACAAATTAACATGTGAACTGACAAAGTAACCATTATAGTAAGGGTTGGTCAATGCTGCCAGGAAGCCGCCATTATCTTTGCAGTATTTCTCAGCATCCGGCTAAATCGCCCGCAGTGAAGAGTCAGTGAATCCGACCTCAAGGAAGCATTTGCTCCCATGCGGGATCCAACCCTGCAACGGGGTAAATTTCGTGGTGGTTGCGTTGTTTGGCTGTGAAAGCAGTCCAAACTAATATTATCGATGTTGTGGTGCTATCGACACGTCAAAGCCTTTCCACGGCCAACCCTACATCAGCACATTAAAAAACACAACATTTAACATTATGCGAATGAAAATGATGGGCATTTTCTCCGTGTTTTAGTACAAAATAGCAAAGCCGCTCCTATGATGGCAAATTGCGCCTAAGCCAGAAAACAATCGATCTAGAAAATGCTTAGAGTGAAACGGGCGAAACGATTGGAGGACGAAAACGATTTTTGTTTCTTTGGGTACAAGTGAAGTACAGTATAGCAAAATTTTTGCCCCGGCAGTAAATGCAATCTCCTTCAAGTGATTTCACCTTCAAGAGAGCGTTCCCCTTTGCTGATAAAACAACTGGTAATTCCAAAGTTTTTATCCAACAGTTTTCTACTCTTTACAAAGAGCGAGGTCATTTCAACTATGACATCTTTCTAAAAAGTAAGTTTCCATAAAAATGTGGAATATTAGTTTGCTATGTCCCTAAAGCGAGCAACCATGTTATAAAATGTATGAAGATAATAGCGTTTTGTTTTGCTGAGGGATTGTTCGTGGCAAATGAGTTTTGCCAACAGAAATAATCTGTTTCAAACAAGTGTGTTTGATGGGAGATGTTTTTTTGGTGAAATCGAACATGTGAAAAAAGTGCCTGCAGTGAAAAGTGTGGTAATGAACGTTTGTTTTTCGTAAGGCATGCCTTTCGATGTGATAACTTATATTTGAAAAGAACTGTCGTTGTGAGAGATAGAAATCACGGTCTGAGTAAAGAAATGTTCGTGGCCTGGAGTGTGTTGACGGATGAGTCGCAAAGAGAAATATCCGGTTGAGAAAATGATTGCCTGAGACATGTTACGGTCGCCTACTATTGTTCACTAACAAATAGCATCAAAATAACCTAAAAATGTACCGGAGGGCAGTCCCCGATTATCGGTGGTGGAGTTGAAGGAATTTGAGGCTGAGCTCCGACGCGTTTCTGGCAGATAAAGCCGTTGCTGTATCCACAGTTTTTATCTGACCACAGCCCTGCACAAGAATAAGATAAACTGGTTAATAGCAAGATATTTATAGCAATCCGGTACCGATAAAATGCCAATTGCAATGTGCGCACTGCAAACGTTCCTTCAGGCCAGCGGCAGTTGGAAAAACAGATCTTGAACGAAGAGATTTTATGGTGGGAGAGATTCTTGTCAAAGAATGGCAAAAGTATACTTCGCAGTAGTGATTTATACAGTATCTGTATCGAAACTGGCCTAAAGATGGGCTGAATGTAGCACTTAAATCTTTGTGTCCAGTTACACAGAGCTCAAGAGTTTCAGTAAAACATTATACGAACTTTGCTTGTACTCTGCTGAATGAAACTTTTTCCTAGAAAAAGCAAAAAATAAAAATAAAAAGCTTTTTGTAGCACTTTCAAGATCACTATATAAACTTGCCTTATTAAAACGCTGTAAATGCGCCAAGAGAACGTTCAGCAAAAAAAACAAAGCAGAGTAACCGTTTGGACCTAAATGCATTATGCTCTAACAGGCATCATCACCTATTGCTGTGCACTATCACGTTACAATCAGAACACACACAGGTAGAATTCAAGTAACCCACCACAAATCCCTTACCGTGCAAAATTAAAGTAAAATATCACAATTACCTTCCTGTAAATCATGAGCCAACAAGCACGAAACTGTCAGAGAGAGGAGTAAGTTACCGACCAGAGAGGAAATAATAGCTTTAGCACATTGTCCCTCACCGGCAGCTGATATCGACTCTACACAGAGTTCGTTGTTGGGTTGGCCCCCTTGCCAGTTTTCGAAAACTATGGACGTGCCGTCCACCTACATGTAAGGTCCATTCATGCCATCCTGGATCATTCCAATCCACAGTTGGTCGATGTTAGTACCAGATGCCTGCAATAATTGTCGGTTTTCATGTTTATTAAGAAGATCAGCAACATGAATCAAATTTAGAAATTCTTTACCGCTGCTGCACAATTTGATATTGACATTTTCTGCACAAAAATTAATACCAGTTAAAGCTAAAAATATTCACTGATAAAAGTGCAACTTTCGGCTACATTTTTCCTTAACTGCCCAGCCGTCTGCTGTTCGAAGAATCATGTATGCGAGTCTTGCTACAAGCTTGTCCAACATTTTATCGTTACCACATGACAGAGCAGAGTACTGCATGTTAAGACAGCCTTTATATCGCTTTATAACTTTCCTTAGTTAAGCATTAAGAATAATAATAATGATAAGAGCTCCATTCATTCAAGTATCACACAGTTATGGAACGCAGAGCGTACTTGATTCCGACATGGGATACATTATCGAACGTCGAAGTGTCATTTAACGATTAAACAACCAAGTAGGTGCCTTGAATTAAGATCTCAGAGATTGGGGTCTGAACAAGAGGCTCACATCCGCTGTATCTTCCGTTTTCATGAGTATCTCACTGAGCGTTTGACGCCAGAATTTAACGCACCGTGGAAATGCTTTCGACAGCCTCCAGGACGTTTGTAGTTTCATGTGTTATAAACCATGCACGTTTCCCTGTTTGGTTTTTGGAATTATCGAGTTGCTCCAATTCTATTTTTTTTGAGATGGCACGAAATATGTAAAACGTTTTGTGAAATCTAAGTAGCAAGCACATTAAACACGACGTTTCCAGACAAAATATGGTGTGAAAACCGAGTTTTCCCCATGCTGAAGAGAGATAAAGCGTGAGGCTGAAGCCAAAACTTTTCTTTACGCGAACTTGCAGTAGCAGTGTCATGTATATACAGTAAAAGAACTACGTTTGATGGAGTCATTCCCAGCACAAAGAAGAGATGTTTCAACTATAGCTGATTGTAAAAATAGGTTTTTTTTTATTGTAAAAACCCGTTAAAATTTCGAAACGTGTCTAAACGCACGCATTACTCGTCACTTACCCTTCCTGTAATAAATATCTGCTCGTCCAAACTCGATATAGTGACGAGCGATCCGCCATAGCTTTGGCACTCCAGGCTAGAAGAGTGCCAGCTTTGCAATGGGCTGTTGGCGAAATAATAACATTTCTGAACTCCACTGTTTGACGTGTAAGCCACCCAAGCGGCATCTGTTCCACAAATCTGAGGAGCTATAAACAGAACATCGGAACATGAGCTTTCAGTTTTGGAAAAAAACTGGAATTTGATGGAAGCGCAAAAAACTATAAACTGGGAAGTTTAATTTTTGAATGCATGTGGTTTGAAGAAATCACAATATCAGAATATCTTTGCCTTGGCCAATGCGCATTATCAAGCCATTTAAAACAAAGTAGTTTTGGCAAAACACTGCAGTTAAAACTATGTCTACTGGCGTTTTCGCAATATGAGAAATTTTGACATGATACCATCGTGAGCATGCGATGTGAAATGAAAATAGCTTCAGTCAAAATAAATGCATATGTTTTTGAAAAAACTCTCGTGTGCAACCAGGATACCGCACATTAGAGCTAATTCACAAAACACCTGTAGAAATACTTCGACAGCGCAGCCATACGTATAGCCCTAATAATCTCAGTTTGTCGCGTAATCACAAATGCAACGATACCATATCCACGTCTGTCTCTCAACATTTTAAAATCGTTCTGCAGCAACGAACGTGTGCTTGCTCACCAATCACAGCGCAAGCTTAGCATAGCGTAACACAAATAAATTCTGCAGGGGCAAGAGAAACTGGAAGATCGATTTTGTAAAGTCGTGCCAATGAACGAAGGAAGAGATAAAAGCAGTGGTCGGTCACAAAAGGCAAACAATTTCAAATAAAGCTTTCTACCCACACTACAGCAACCGAGGACGTCGGCAGGATTTTTTTCGGGGAAGGGAAAAATTGCAGATATTTTTATAGAACACCAAAGGAATGAAACTAACTTATGCATGTACTGTTGTAAAATCACAGTGCATGGCTGTCAGCAGACGTAAGGACATAGCTACATGCTGATATATTTGCCAAAAGGTGGACTTGCACACCACAGTAGTAATCCCATAATACTACAATGCAGAAAATGGTTGTTCTAACCAGGATTGCGGAGCCGGAGTCGTTAGGAGTCGGAGGTTTTTGGGTGGAGTCGGAATTGGATTCCTAACAACACTGGGAGTCGGAGTCGATTTTGTTGTCCGACTCCGACTCCGGATGTCCAAGTGGATCATTTTTACATCACACTCCTAAATTGGGAATTCCTATTGAAATGGTACAATTTCTTTTGAAGCTTTTGATGAAACAGAGATTTCTTGCTGTGTTCCACGATTTCCGTTGATTTTAACAGCCAAATTTCATTCCCTTTATGTTAAGGAGTCGGAGTCGGAAATTTTGGAAAGTCGGAGTCGGATATTTCACCTCCGACTCCGCAACCCTAGTTCTAACTTGCTATTTTGAGAGCACTTGACCCACGTTTAACTCTAATGTGAAAAAACACAAACTTTTCATACGTACATTAAGAAATGTGTTTGTCAATTTTCTGAAGAAATAATTTTAAAAATGGTCACTATTTGCAAGACTCTTAACTTTTTGTTTGTCGCCATACTATTGAATTTTCATCGTGACAGTCCTTTACTGAAACTGAAACACCTGCAATAACCAAGGTGCGATCATTCGCTCTAATGCTATTCTTGCAATAAGAATCAACCATTTTAATTCCATAAAAAAAACTGAAGATGCATTAACCACCATTCAGTGTTAAATTTAAACCCACATTTGTTTGAAAAGCGTCTGATTTAAAAATGAGTCTCTACACCCCCTATAGCTAAATGTTCTACAGATTGCGTTAATTTCTTGATACCGAATGTAGTGATCACGCAATACAGAGAACCTTTCAGAAGAATAGTGACGGCAATGCCTCTTGTTTTCCACTAACCTGTAGTCAACATGCGGTCCCCGCATTTCTATCAAACCCATGACACTACGATCCCCTTATAAATACGTACAAATGAAAATCTGGTGCAAAACACATAATAATGTTGAAATTTCAAGGGTCAGTATCCCCTGGCTCTCTTCTGCCGACGCCCACGGCGACAACTTACACAACGTTCCTTCCGGAGGAACAATAGGAGTAAGAAGATCCTGTCCTGTAACAAGAAAGCAATACACCAAGAACTCTTGTGTTGTTTTTAACGATTCACGATCTTTTTTGTACCCGCAGCCGTAATGAAACTTCAACAAATTGCGTACTCTTTCAATTCCTTGCATGATATTTTTTCAACCCTATAGTTCACAACCGGCACATAAAAGAATTGATCAAACAAACAGAATATTTCAAACGGAATTTTTCCTTGTAAATCGTATACAGCAATCTGAATTGCTCCTAATACTCGTTTATCTGCAGTTTACTCTTCAAACTAAACACAGTGACTTGATTCTGTGATCACAGAAGAAAAAACACAGACGACAAGCAAGGTATAGAGAAACTAGGGTTACCAGATGACTTGAAATTTTTTCAAGGACATTTTGTTGTTTTGTGATTATTGTTATTGAAATTTTACTTCATGCCTACTTTGAATGCTTTTTAGATATAGTGGTGCAGCACATGCTTTCAAACAACCCTGCTGAATAACAAAAAAATCAACCACATTTATTAAGAACGCAAAGTAAATATGACATGTACATTGTACACGTTATTCTGTTCGATTACATTGTTTAACCTTGCTTCTTGAATGTTCGGTGTAATCAATGGTTCGATAGTGAACAATTTCACAACTATTCAAGAACTTTGAAGGACGCCGGAAAATTCTAAAGGACAACAAAATGTTTTGTCAAGGATCAAGGACATATCCAGTTTTGATAGCAAATTCAAGGAAAGGCCTTGGCGCTCAAGGACGTCTGGTAACCTTAAGAGAAACGCCTAGATAACAGCATTGACGCTATGCATTCGGGTAGTGCCAGTGTCGAAAATCGCTATTTCTAAAGCTTGGCCCTTGAAACAGTCCCATTGTGCAGTGATTGCAAGTCGTATGTCGCTTCATGATTTATCGGCCTACCTCTCTGAACCTTGCAGATCCAGCTCTTTGCAGACTCACAAATCACGTCATTCCACATGTTCATGGAAGGCGTCAAATAAGCTTGGACACAATTCTCTCGTCAACCAAAATTATTCGGTTCGCCGGAGCCCTGTGAAAAATTAGCAGGAAAATTACCAAATCTTGTGAAAAATCACTAGCATTTTTTATTTTTTGCTTTCATCAACGCTTGCGCTTCGCCAACAGATTTCTGTTCTCGGTGAACAGATCCAGGTATTGCTTTAAGCGCGACATGTAGTCTATCAAGACACGCAAGCCTTGTTGCTTTTACCAATTGGATGGATGTACTATTTTCAGCTAAATTGTTTTGGTATAACCGTTTTTCGGTGTTAGTGTAGCTAATACGTTCCTCAACGCTTGCTTATTGCGATGCAGCTGCAGTGCCAATCAGATAAGAGTACTTGTGAACAGTGGCGGCTATAGGCTTTTGAGTCACAGCTTATATTATGAGTTATAGCTTGGAACTCAAAGGTGCTTACGATCAAAGTTGCTAAATCATAACACTTTAGTTTTGGTGATGTAACAAGAAAAACGATTTTACTTATGCTTCTTTCCAGCATTTTTCATATTGAAAATCTAACTGTATTAAACGTAAGCATTTATTTGCCACAATTAGCATCAATCTCAAGTTTTAACGGTCTATTCTTCTGTTATGCAATTAATTTAAACGCTACGGATAGTGCAGGAGTTCATGCACTGAGAAAACAACGCAAGTTAAAACAGCTAAAAATTGTTTATATTAGATAAAAAATTGGCGTGACTTCGCCAGACACGTAGATCTTGTGTTAAACTGCAGTAACTAAAAATTGGAACACGAAAACTGTGACGGTTACTGGACTAACCTGCGAATGTACCTTATTTGCATTCCTTCAGCAAAAAGTGTTTAGTCAAATTGCTTAACATCACACAATTTCGGCTCCTTTACAACTAAACTAAGCACCTTAGAAAGCAAGCTCATCAGTCGGCTAGATCATCGAAAGCTTGCTTCAAGCCAAAAGCTTTTAACGAACTTTTTATAAACACAAGTGTTGAATAAACAAAATGCATCTTTTATGTAGGATGAGCTGTTTTTGCAGTTGGTTTAAATCAAGAACTCTGACCAACCCAGTGGGTGTATGAAATTGAGGTTCCATCGGACCAGCCTAAGTTGCCATCTGGTTGACGTTTCATTCCTATCCAGAAACCGGTATCCACGCCTCTGAAATGCAAAAAATACTCGTTTGTAACGGCGGTCAAAATTCTAGGGAATCACCAGTCCAATTGCATTGTGCTAACATTCGGTCAGTCAGCTTAGCTTAGAACATTTGCGTCAGACAGCAACTGTTAGCATCATGAACCTTGTGTACAAGCTCAGCTAATGAACTACTTTATGAAAGTAACGAAGTGAATAACTTACATAGTGTGCTTTATTTTATTTCATAAATATGCTGTGGGTATGTTCATGTTTCTCTCACTATTTCCGTTAGCTATCTCTTTGTTGTTTCATTGTTACCGCATCCCCCGCATAACCTGATTTATGTGTTTTACAAACAAAGTTTTAATTCTGCAAGGTTTGAACTCCCGTAGAAGCGTCACGAATGGTCTGCGGGGGCCCATCTCCGTTTGCTCTGCACCGTGGGATCCACGCGGCTAGTGCCATAGTGATTGTGAATGCTGCATTAGTGTCAAGCCACTGCCAGCACTGCTGGTGAAGCATTTCCTTGCACCCATCCATTAGCGCCGAGCATGAGCCTGGACAAACCGCAAGCTTCGTTTTTCAAGTCTTCGGTATTACCCGGACTGGAATCGAACCGAATCTATCAACCCACTGTACCAATTAGCCGGCTATGCGGTTTACCATCAGTAAAATAAGTTCAGAAGTATATTGCCCCTACATACATACACACAGATCCAACCAAGCGCCAAGTGTTAAGTCTCTCAAACGGAATTTTAAGAGAAGTTACTGCTCAAAAATTGGAAGACAACCGATAAACAACGAGATAAACAATGAAGTGTATCCAAAATACCAACTGTTAAGCGGAACAGTCATTGCAACAGTTCATGCTTGTCCTTGCAAATGCCCCGAAATAAAGGCAACGTAGCTATAATTTGTAACATGTTACAAGTAAGCTCCGTATTTTTCAAAGATATTTTTAATACTTAGGCTTGTGACATTAAAAACAACACTCTGCTTTTTCAATATTCGAAGATGAATAAGAATCAGGTTTCAAACACTATTTTTAAACGATTACTTCCGCTCCCACAACACTTCGCTAAAGGCAGTTCAACCAAAGCGCTGAAGTGTTGAACATAATGGTCCATCAATTTCTGTGGCAAAAAATATTCTGGGTCTCAGGGATTTTACTTGTCTTGCAAAAAGCAGAGAGAAAGACAATGGCAAATATGCCCCAAACTATCTCTGAAGTTACTAACAAACCAAACACCGTGAATAAATTTTCTTCAAACAAAAATTATTCTTCGTGTGAGGGTTGCCACTTCGTTTTCATACTCACTGAATTCCGGAGGCAGTGACTTGCTCTTCTTGCCAACTGTGGATGCTTGCCAAGTCAGTACCTTGGGATTCGCAGTGGTATTTTGCTTGCTCCCAACTCATCTTGTCGGAAGTTTGAGATTTTTCATTTATCTAAAAAGAAATAGTGCTGTGATCTTGTGTTCACGTCACGGGTGTTCTGTTCTTGCAAATGGACGTGGCGCAAAAATATGTTTACAAAGAGAATAATTCAATCGCGGAAAACTTTTGTTATTTTACATTATTGCGCATTGTTCCATAGTTGTTTGTTACCAAGCAATGTATCGGCTTAATAGTGGAAAAAGTAAACAAATATATATATGTGTTCATGCACAGACGTTAGATAGGTACGTGGACAAAAAACTAAGTTACCCAGAAAAATGCTTTAATTTCTAGATACTTAGACCGGCTTCAAACCAACATGTACTTTACCTACCTACCACAATTCAAAGCCTTGCATGTTGGCAAAACATTTTGAAAACACTGTGTGAATTTGCACGCAAAGAGTTTATTGTGTATAGCGTCTTCACTCACCCACGCATCGCGCGAGACTTAGGTATACATCACAATGACAAAGAACACACAAATACATGAATGAACACGAGGATGTATACGTGGCGGTAGCAGAAAAGTATACGCTTTTGATGGCACTAATACATTTACTTTGATAAAACATAAGCATAAAGGACATACGAATGAATGACGCCATTACGATGGTAACCGGACAACTGCCACCTGGACAAGTGCCACCCGGACAACTGCCACCTAGGACAACTGTCATCATTGAAAACCGATTCAAAAATTAGTTTTAAGTATTGTTGAAAATCGCTAGTTTTTTATGTGCGTTTCCACACTTCTTTTTTCAGCACCACACCCTGTGCCACCCGGACAACACCCACTTAGGATATTGCGTTTTACGCATCACATGCAAGCTATCAAATTCAGTTTGGTATATCGCGTTGCGGCACGTAAAGGACTTCTCGAGGCAGAGCGCTTGAGAACCTCAGCTGTTACTATAATATTGCTTCAGCGTACTTCAGAAAAAGTGAGTTGATGCGTTGCTGTTGCTACCATTAAACTCACAAATCAAAAGCTAAGGTAAAATAATGCACACAACGTAAAATGAAAGGAAGAACAGGTGTTTTATGAGTGTGTGGATTGAATGCGATAATGTGCATTAAAGAGTTTTCAGAATCGCGAAAAACACTTCAAAATGTGCAACGTTTTCTTGAATCGCGAAAAACACTTCAAAATGTGCAAACTAACAAACTACAGTCTTAACTCCAATCTTTCGGTTGACAGAGTTAAAAACCAGTCGATTCTAATATTTTCGAAAGCGACTTTCTACCTGCAAAAGTCATTTTATTAGTAACGTGACCAAATCATTAACCAAGGTCGGTACAAGCAGGGCAGTTCTGCTCTCTGTAAAAATGTTCACATGCATCAAGTTTAGGGCCATGCAATGGCGTAACTACAGGTTTGAACCTGGGGGTGAAACATTAGCTGAAGGGGGCCCACTAGCCAACACTCAGAAAAAAGTTGAGAAATGATAGTGAATCCGATTGTGGATGTCTATACTAAAACACGAAATCACCAGAAAACACTTTTAAAACCTTCCAAAAAAACAAAAAACAACAGTCTACTGAAAACCAAAAGAATACTAAATACCAAAATATTACCCAAGGGGTCCCGGGTTTAACATTTAGCTTGCAAGAGGGGGCTGTTCGCACCCCTGCCACCTATCAGTTACGCCACTGGGGTCATGTGATGGGTGGTGCAACATTTGGCGCATGTTCTTCAATGATTCGTTCCCACTCCCAGTGATGAGAAAAAGAAAGCCAGCTCTGTACGGTGCAGCAAGAGTAGCAGTGGTCCGCAGGACATAACAATGGCTAGCAAGTGTTGCAGTTCACTCCTAAAAGAAGTGAACCACTACACATTTAGGACAATTCCGCAAGAGCACTGGTCCATAGGAATGTCCATGGCACGCCCAAGTTAACAATTACGAAACCTGGACCCGCCGGTCTAGCTCGACACGCTCAGTTTTATCACTGCAAAAGTGTATTCACTCATGCTTTTATTAGTATAACTTTAAGCACTTCAACAGGGGTTTAGAATATATTGCAACATACACAAACTTTATTACAGTAATCAAGAGTTAATGCGCATATCTATGGTATCATAAGGAGAGAGAGTAACCCGTATTGTTAAGCAGTCACACTACAACCTGCTTGAAGAAATTGGCTATACATTCGGTGATTCCGTTAGTTTAGCCGTTCGAGGATAGTAGCCAGCTACTAGCGTATTCTGGTTCACGAATTGCCCAGACCCCACAAGTTCGCCAACTATCTATCCTTCAATTCGGTTTGTTCCAGAAAGGTAAAACTCCACTTCTGGTCTGCCTATTCCAGAAAGGTATAACTCCACTTCTGGTCTAAGTGCTATGCTTGGTAGGCCCACTGCTTTGATAGACTGAGAGAGATACACACATATTTATCAATTTTTTAATGTATTTTCATTGGTCGATTTCGGTCACGTGATCACGCATTGGGTTTCGTACGGCTTGCCCAATGGTGCGTGCGTGACATCATTTTTCTAGGAATTGGAGTCATTCGAAATCGTAGTAATTTCGATTACGATTGTTGTCATTGTTGTCATAGTTTGGACTACGTTTTTCAATACTATTTTCTAAGGGTTTTAGTTACTCTCTCTTAACATCATCGTACGGTAAATACGTAAGTACTATTCTACAATAAATAATGTCTTCAGTGTCCAGCCTCGTTCGGCTTGACATGAATTCATCAGTGAATTCTGAATTACGTTCTTCGGTTATTTTCCTTTGATGATCAGCGTCTTCTTTTAGGATTATTTCCGAATTACAAGGTGTTTCATGTTGAGAAGTAAAACGAACTCAACACAAGCTTGCCCATGAGCGGTGCAACTTAAATGAACGTCTGCAAAATCACCCATCTCTTATCACAAACACATGCTATTTTGCACTTTGCATTTACATTCATCCTGAAGATTCTAAATAAAAACAATAATTTCTTGCTGCACCTAAGCGCTTTTTTCAGAAAGCACTGCCATGACATATTGGCAAAGCCAAAACCTACCTAAGAGTGTATTATTTTTACCCACAATTTTTGAAAGGCCCACAACAACACGTGAACAAAACTACAACACGTCAACAACCAGCCAATTCTTGCGCAATTCAATGCGCAGTAACGTATTACGTTCAAAACTTAAAAACAGCTTGTTTCGAGATTGCACAGTGAAAGTTACAGCGCATTGTTCAAGGTTAAAATGCCACTCAGTAACCCTCAATACCAGTTGGTAAATGTATACGCTTTCTTTATTGCAAGATTTTTACCTACTTAGCGGTCCACCGGTTGAAAAGCGCTGCATATAAATAATAACGAGCAACGGCTACTGTACACTGTGTGTGGCAGGCCTAACACAATTTAAAGGTAATGTGTGAAACGCCGTGTCGTACCAACATGGTGGATACTGTTGCAGCACACTAGGTACACTACATGTAGACTACACTTGTAATTGTCGCGACTCGCAACTTGCGAGTATATTTTAGCAAGTGATGAACTCATTGAATAGCAATTGACAATTTGCATTAAGTGTCGCCGTTATTTCAGCCCTAAGCGCACGGCGCCTCACTTGATTGCTACGCTTCGTTTGTGTGCTGGCCGTCTGTGGTGGTCAGGCAGTTAGTGAGTGGCTTCGTATGGAAGCGTGTATACATCGGTTTAACCGACGACGACGAAGTAATTTGGGTTTCTTCCATTCGTATATGTGGTCTTTTCTCTGGTTGACAACGAGGTTTGCACCACTGTATTGTGTGTAGCAGCTTGGGCGACGAGGGTCGCGCTGCTTCGTCGTGTAAACCGTGTATCTTGTGTCAAACGTCTTGAACCGTAAAAGTCGCGTTAAACAAAGTTCCGCAACAACTAATGTTACTGGCTGTAACACGGTCGGTGGCTTGAAAAAAGTTTCTTAAGCTTTTCAAGGTATTGATAGGCTATAAAGAGCTAACGCCATTGATTTTTTAAACTCCGTAGGCCTACCTCAATACCGGAACGTAATAGTGTATTGTCAGAAGAGCGCCAGATATGTACTGAAACTGAACACTAGCTGCGTCTGATGAATATTCGTTTTTCCACTTAAGACGTTTATAAGTTGCCTATATCAATTTATCGCTCGTTTGGTGGCATGAGCGCATTGGCACGAATCAAATGAGAATCGCCACGATCTGTTGGCTGCAGCTGCACATCTGCTTAGCCTCTAACTTCTAAGCAACAAACTTTCGGTAGTTTGTCTGCAGCGAACGAACCTCGTCTGTCCAAAGAGTTAGGTAGTAGCCAAAAACAAAAACAAAAAACAATCTAAATCCGCAGCACAACAAAAGCAAAACGGACACTGTTGCAGTGAATCAAACATCATTTGTCGGTGTTAACAGTTTGATGCTTTCCCACGGTGAAACAACCAGCATTCTCCGCTAGACAAGGCAATGTTACAAAATGCGCTGAACTTGCACGCTTCACCACAACTGTGCTCGTGCGACTACAGGGTTGAGTAATCATTGCACGGTTGATAAGTTCCGTTCGATCTGATGTGCTGTACACAGAAACCAAGTCGTTATGTGAACATTTCGTCTGATGCCCATGCGTTTACGCGGAGCAGAAGTATAAAAATCACTGAAGCATATCGTCGGTGCAAGTTTGCATTCAATAAGCTCAAGAATCAGCGCAAGCCGAATTTTGCCTTTGGTTCCTGTAGCAATATTTTCCTAATTATATATAAGCTGCTTTGTCCTATTAGCAGTTCTCAGTCACGGGCACTAGGTTGGTCTAGTGATGACTATGCGCTTTTCGGCAGAATAGAAATGTGGTTTTGCGACAGTAACGGTTTTTGCTGCGTAACAATGACTGGAAACAACCGATGAGCTGCGGATCAAAACCTACTGCAGAGTTGCCAGATTGGCTTTTTTGACGCCAAATTTCACACATTTGGCTTTTTTTAGAGGTCGTTGCCGTCAAAAAAACTGTTTGGCTTTTTGACTTTTTTTCAATGCTTGGCTTTTTTTGGAGGCACTTCGCACGTGCTATCAGACTGCGGTGTGTTGGCTTTTTAAAGATCTTTCTGAAAGTGTTATTAGCCTTTCTTAGAGAGTGCTTTGTGTATTTTCTCAAACTTTATCTGGCAACCCATATCTCCCAAACACAGGATTCGTTCAATTCAGTTGTTGTCTTAATGTTCGAACATGTTGCCTTGTTATACATCGTAAACTAATTCAATTCATTAGTGTAGGCCTATGTCATCCTCAAAGTGGAAGAGCAGTTATGACAAAGGGCAGATATACAATAGTAATGGGAAAAGACATTTCTTTGGTTGAAGTAGGCCAGTGATTGTTCAGAAAATGCATATTGCAAGTTATGCCACACTACAATTATACCAAAAGGCTCACTACAGTAGTCAGTAACTTGATGAATCATGAAAAAAACTAAAAACATAGGACGAGAGTTCCACCAACAGGACAAACTGCCTTCAAAGTTGTTAAGACTTCAAGCAGCAAAAGTGATGCACTGAAAGTGGTTGAATTTCAGATTGCCGTGAGCATAATGATAATCTGTCACAGCGCTATTTGCTTTGTTGACCACCTTGGAGAAAACATGGTAACACATGGAAAAGGCCGAAATTTCATGTTTTTTAACAATTTGGCTTTTTTCCCCCGTTTGGCTTTTTGTGGACATGGTTTGGCTTTTTTTCTCAAGATGTCTGGCAACCCTGACCTACTGTATGGCCAAATCACGTTTGAATGCACGGTCTGTGTGTAAAATTGCTATTGACTATATATTCTGCTCAAGAATCGAAGCAGGGGTAAAGAAATTAGTCCAACTAAAACATTAAGAATGCATTTGATTATCTTAAACAGTAAACAAACAATGCAATGACAGTCATAAAAAACAAACACAACAATAAAAATACAAAAGAATAGGAAAAAAGAAAACACCAGTATAACAATCAAAATAGTGAGCAATAACACAGATGATGGTGGGCAAGCAATGGGTGAAGAGTTGAGATATGTCCTACAGATAAACAGGTGAGCAGTGGCGTAACTATCAGTAGAGGTGTATTAAGCCAGGGGAGAAAACTACTTAAACAAAGAGCCCTGGCCACTGTAGGAGACCCACTAGCCAACATTCAGAAAAAGTTCTAAAACGATGGCGAATATGAATACCAAAGTTACAGCTCGTGTAACTTTGGTTAACTGGATGTGGATGGCTATGAAGCAAAACCCTATAAATCACTGGAAAGTGAAAATTATTCCAAAAAATGTAAAAAAGCAAGAGGCATTGAAACTCTGTCTGCATTTTCATTAACCAAACAATTTGGCGTTTCTGATTGCTTTTTGTATTTGTTATTTTTCTTGTGTTGTGCTTTATACATTTTCATGTTTTGTTGTTGTTGTCTACATATATTTCCAATTTAAATGCTTCTTATTTTTGTTTTTCCAGAAAAAAAATACTGAAAACCAAAAGAATACCAAAACTAAAATATAGGCCTATGCTAAGTGGGGGCACAGTTTTTATATTAAGCTTGCCAGCCCAAGAAGGGCGATTCGCCCCTTTGCTCCTTATGAGCTATGCCACTGCAGGTGAAGCATCCACATAGGCAGGGATGTACTGCTTACAAGAGGTGTGGGAATGCATCCAAAAATATAGCCATTTTGAAACAGCTTCCAACTTATTTTAAAGCAAAACATAAAAAGGTTTACTACCACCTCACTACACCCCTGCACAAGTCGATTGGGCCCCACTTTCATAGGTTTGTAATGCTTCGAATGTGAACATGTCTATGTCCAAGTAATTAGTCTCTGCAACCATGAAGGTAACCGTTGATAAATGATCTTTGTGTTGGTCTTGATTTCATAAGCTTTATGATAATATATTTCATACATAATCAAAAATTAGGGAATCTACAACTAGAATTATTGTAAACTTTGTCAGTGGTGTTGATAGTTGAGGACACCTACTTTATCAGAAGAATGTATACATACTCATCTTAACATTGCATTGGCTGATTGTATGCTGAGAAAAAGCTTCTTTTGATAGATACTGGTACTGATCATCATTTCCTTTGATTTACCAATCAACTTCCATTTTATTTCTGTTGCTTTGCTGTGTATTTCATGAGTTTTCTGTTCTCTTATTTTTTAAAATTCAAACAAAAGTTAATATTGTTAAATTATTGCACAACAATAACAAAAATTGTTAAAATACTGTGCAATTATAACTAGGGAAAAGTTGAATGCTTTGCAAAGGCATACATACTGAAAAGAACAATTGAAAAAACTCCATATTGCAATAAACTGATTCTCGACATTTTAAAAACTTTTGTTCTCATCAGTAACAGAGCTCAGTAAAGAAAGTGCAAAATCTGGAAGCGCAAACTATGCAAACAACGTGACTGACGCAAAAATGTAGTGATTGAGCACATAATTTTTGTTGAATCTACAGTGCTTGGCTGTGGTCTGAGGTAATACTGCGTGCACCTTCAACTGTATGGTGTACCAGGGATCCATGCACTCTTCTTACTTCACTGTCCCCCTGTTTCTCTTTTGCTGACATTGTTTGCCAGGTCTTGTGTTCTTAACTTCCTTTGCCCCTTGTTTCACTGTAGCTTAGAATGAAGGTAGTGTCTATTTTACTGCCAACATTCTGGCAGCAACAGATCGGCTGGAGCTATTGTGCTGCCAGTCGAATATTCAGTCTCTTGGCATGACGCAATTTGAATAAAACGGTTAGTTTGTCACATAATTAGTGTTCTGCTCTGGTATGCCATTGCTTTTTGGTTCGACTCTCACCTTGGCAGCTTCCCTTTTCTTTTTTTTTTTCGTTTTCCCAACTTTTCCTGTGTTAGGTTTAGGCTTTGCTTAGCGTTTTTCTTACAGTTAGCGTTCGGTGGGGGTTAGCATAAGGGTTAAGGGTATGTGTTAAGGGTTAAAGTTGGGGCTAGGGTTAGCTTTAGGGTTTATCTTTTGTGTATACTTTGTTTCTGCCAAGCCTGTTGCTACTGGCATCTTGGCAGCAAAATAGACACTGCCTAGAATGAATGTTTGGACCAACTCTGTGTTTAGCAAAATCACCAAATTTAGCATGTAAATACAACAGCTATATTGATTAAGAATCAACAAAAAACAAAAGAAACAATCCAAAAAGCAGAAAACAATGGAAAAACAAATACTGTATGCAAATAATATATCCTCCATGACCAAAAAATAAAGCAAGCAACAGGCAGGCTTAGCAGCAACAGGCTGAAGCCGCAAAATCCTGAAAATACGATAACCTCTTCAAGAATTACTTCCTTCAACAAGTCGCAACTGGAACCACCAGTGTGTATGGCAAGTCAACCAGCCCCTTTTTGAGTGGCCTCACAAATGAACTTGTTGATGTGCCTGGTGACACTAAGGAGCAACAGTGGTTTCACCAGCACCTGTCCAGGCTGTGGTCAGAGAGAATACCATCAGCATATGATATTGGCCTATGTTTATTTGATATAATTTTAGTTCTCAGTGTACTGACCAGCAACAGCACTGTGATATGTTCCACTTCTCAGAATAAACGTCGTTAATATCAAAAAAAGTTTATAGCACTTTATAGTATGTGATTGCCTAAGCAGCACAGTGGATTGAACACACACCTCCAAAGCTGGTAGGCTAGGTAGTGTTGCAGCCTCTCCGGTGGCGTTGCGTTGATTGTGTGATTCACCACGAACGGGATGTGCGTGAAGAATAACACAATTATATGTGTAGCGCGAGCAAGCAATAGTAAGAGAGATTGCAACACATGATCTCTATTGTTGCTTGCTACCAGGATGCGAAGCTTAGCGCACATGCCGCTCGGATTTCCGGTTGCAACAAAATGGAGCTGTGGCCAGGATGTGGAGGTCGTACCGAGTTCAGCCTTCACACAAAGAACGGGCGATCAGTGTGGTTCGTTGTAAAAAGGAGGGGATGTTGTTGCAACCTCTCCAGTGGCGTTGCGTTGATTGTGTGATTCACCACGAACGGGATGT
>Ga0210059_1001550_pt1 | contig 34869 bp, 29 predicted proteins | sample Ectturendosymbi2_FD_188042 | JGI IMG/M metagenome (GOLD analysis project Ga0210059, IMG submission 188042) | Ecteinascidia turbinata endosymbiont from Florida, USA - Sample 2 (SPAdes) (version 2) | ecosystem: Host-associated > Tunicates > Ascidians > Unclassified | place: Key West, Florida... | reverse complement strand
GAACTACACTTCGTTTTCATGTACAGATTGTTACCATGGGGACAAACTGAGATCGTGGGCAATACGAGCAAAGCCATCACAGGAATAGTTTCACTTGAAGGGCAAGAGGAAAATGTCTTATGATCATATTGTTGCAACTTTCAAAACTTTCATCAATCTAGATAAATCGTTCCTTTGTCGTAATGGGCTTAACAGTTAATATTTCAAAATTCCAGCCTTACAGACAGAAAGCTCAGAAAAGTAAACCTGAGTAGTGTTGAAAAGTGATCCATCTCAGAAATAGAGTGGCAGCTGTTTGTTGAGCATTTAAATTTTAAGAGCACGTGTTGATAAAAGCAGTGGTTGGACTGTAGTTCATGTTTCTCTGCACTGCAAACAAAAGTCTAAAACAGCATTTTTCATAATTGATGGTTTCGTTGGTTTCAATTTGCTTTTGTGTAGAGTTTCAAAATCTGTTGAAGTAAATCACATCGGTTCGACCAGCTTAACGTGAAAAACTGAATCCATCACGTGTTTGTAAAATGTCACATCTGGTTAACAACACTTTTTACGCAGCTCTCGCCGGGGAATCATGCGAATTGCTTTACCCTCGAATGAAGTTGGCTCTGAAATTACAGTAACAGCAATTGCTTACGGAAGCCATGGTCGCAACTCAAGCTTCACACAAACGATTCACCTGGTTGAAGTGTCTCCGGCTTCAGTAACGATTGCGTATGTTATCGATAGCATTTGAGTTAACTGTATTTGCGATCAAAAGTCTGGGACTTAATCACCATATTTATATATATATATATATATATATACTCATGGTCTTCCGCAGAAACATTCAAGGAAAAGCATAACGCCAAGTGAAGTTAAATATCTTTTTGTTTTATCGCATGCAATTTTTAATGCAATGTTTGCATCTCAGCAGCGCTACTAAATCTTTTTACGTTCTCTTTACATTAGTTTTGGGTCACAAAACCACAGTGATGAGGGATGGAAGGCCGCACCACAAAGAAAGGAAGCTAAATCCAGAAATGTGCGAAAGCACAGTTACAGTGCTCTGCTTTATGAGACTACCAGTAAAACTTAAATTCATTTTGATATCTAACCGATATTTTTATTTTGTAAAATTGCATGCCCTGCATAATGTATAATGATAAAGCAAAAATTTATTGACAATGCCGAGATTTAATTTCTAATTGTTTTTTTCTGATTGTAGGACTAATGCTAGCTATGCAAAAAATGAATGCAGGCTCAATTAAACACTTTTAGAAACAAATGCGTAACAAAAAATGACATTTAAAAATAGGGCCCTTTTGAAGAAATGGGGTCTCTGAAAAAAATGGATCCATGAAAATGTATGCGACATTGTCTGTCAATTTTGTGTAAGATTTCCTTTGCTGCTCAATGCTTGGCAAAAATAAATAACAAAAAAAATTTAATCATTTGAACCTTACAAATTTCCGGTATTGTTGGTGTATTGCAATGCAAACTCAACATGGCACAGCAGGCCGCATAAATCTGTCTGAGGGACTATATTGGGCTCATGGTCACTGGTTTGGGGCCCTTGGTTTAGAACGTTATTGTCTGCTTCACATTTACCATCAACATTCTCAGGCATTGCATACGAAAGTAGTTGCTTTTCTTATGGCCAATCCTGCTTATGTAGTCTGGTGTCCAAATTCTTTCCAAATTCTCGGTTTTAAAAAGCTTTTTTTCTCTTCGAAACTAAATAAACAAGCTCCCACATGTATATTTATCTTACACGTCTTGTGATTTAAATTAAAGCTCTGCAGCGTGGTCACTTGGCTTCTAGTGTTTTATCACTTTTCTTATCCTTGCCATGCTTTGCTCATGTTGCAACAAACAGATGTAGGCAGTTGGGAAAAACAAGCGTTGGATACCCATCAAAAATCGTGATACCTGTCGCGATTTTGCATTCCTACGTCTTGTACCATTAGTGTAAAATGTGGCGCTGGTATAAATGTTTGACTAATACGACGAGGATAAAAGTTTTAACGTTTTTTGCAGAATTCCGTGTAAACTCGAAAGTGTAACTTATGTGGCAATTAGTATTGTTTTGTCAAGTTTGCATCCTCAGCACAAGGGTACGTGCAGCTTGTACCAAGCACATCAGCATATCGCCGCAGAGCCATTGTGAATAAATTGTGACGAAACATCATTCGAGATCGATTTGATAATGGCGGTCTAGTGGGCTTAACCAGGCAAAGGGATTTCGAGGACTATTTGACTTGGCTGCAAATTTTTCAGTACTTTAACCAAAATGATTTACGTTAGCATTCTCGTTTGTTTTTGGCAATTATTTCTGCGACACATTCCCTTTGAATTGAGCTTTGAAGTCTGTTCCCAAATCATTCAACTATTCTTGAAGCTTGTAGGCTTGTACAAAGTTTGCTTCACGTTAATGAGCACTTCGTCAGAAGTATGCAACAAGATAATCGTTAAAACATGCAGATGCATTTCAAATTGCTACGGAGATCTGATCAATCCAACGTTGGACTGTCTGTTTGAGAATCAGTTTGAGAAAATCGATGACGCCAAGAAGCTGTACGATTACTCGTGGTCATTGCTCAGAGAAGAAAACCGCACAGATGAACCAGTGAACATTACACGCATAGGTTTGTTTCAGTTTACAACGACTTATAAATTGCGTAAAGTCATTGCCAACACGTTGTCCGTTGCTTTTGACGTAAACTTTATTTTATTTTTATTCGCTACTTTTGCTGTTGTAGACAATGGCCGAAGACGCTTTCTGATTCCTCACCTCTTTCTTGCCACCGGCGCTCGTTACGTCATTCAAAGCTTAGTGACGGATAAGTTGTCGAAAGCAGCTTCATTTGTGACGTCAACGTTTATGACCGGCGGATTGCCTTTTGGTGGATCGTAGGTTTTTGAATGCTAGTGTTGGCCTTAAGCAGTATATAGGGATACGCGGATTCAGTTTATGATACAGGTCTACCAGCCTTCTGTTGCGGTCCTAAGGCCCAACATGTGTAAATCTTATGATTCAAAAGGTGAGCTCCGTTTCAGCTAAGAAACCTAAAATTCCATACCTTGGTTTAAACAAGCTTTGGACTAAGACCCCTCGTCAGTCGGCCCCAATTCCCCCCATATAAGTCAAATTGCACCCCTTCTGGGTGTACACCCCGAGTTGGGTGTATACGCCCCGAGTTGGGTGTACGCCCCCCTGTTGGGTGTACACCCCGAGTTGGGTGTATACGCCCCGAGTTGGGAACCACTGATTCAGACTGTTCCAAAGAACTAAGTGCAGTAGCTTCCTAAGAAGCTTCGGGCATACCATAAATGATGTTTTCTGATTTTCCCCTCTTGCAATGAACGCTTCGAACGTTTTTAGAACTTCACCTTTCGTAAAGTTAACAAATCAAAAATTAAGTTTTCTTTGTTTTGACAGTAGGCATGCTACATTGGTGTGGAAGCCTGACAAATTATATTTTTGTCGTCATAGCAATTAATCTGTGATTACCGCTAGGCTCCTCGTCCTGCAGGTTATGTGAAGCTTATTAAATTCTTGTCTTAGCAAAGCAGCGGTAGAACGCAATCCAAACTTGTTTATTCTTTTAAACGAAAAGATTATTTGAAATAAAATCCGCCCTCAAGTTTACAGCACCAAAGCTAACATTTCCTTGTCATTACATAAATAAATTATACTGCAATTTTATCAATAAATTTTACGTTGATCTAGAAGGAAATCCTATGTCGTTTACAGAATGATAAATTAATATCGACGCTGGTTATAATCAACGTTGCAGGTAGAAGGTGATTCGTGAACTCACGTATTCTGGTGCTGTACATCGGGTCATGTGGCAGTCAAATTAATTTCGTTAATGATTCTTTTGTGACTGAAGCTTGAATGATCTTAAACTTTACCCAGGGAATTTCTTCGCTATGTCTAACAGTAGGTGGACGCTTTTTAATCTTTTTTCAGATGTGTTGTATCGCCCTCAAGCGGCAGAGCTCTCTTCACAAAATTTTTGTTTGTCTGCGACGGATGGCAAGCGTCCAGAAGCATCAAACATAGCGCTCTGACGTATAGCTTTCATGCATTATCTTCACTCAGCTCCATTCTTCTCACCTACGGTACTGCGAGTCGTAGCACGCCGGTCATCTTGCGTAAGTCAAGAATTTCAGTGAAAGAAAACCACTAGTCCAAAACCCCGATAGCTGCATGTGGGGTCAGTTGAAGACAAACCTTTGAATAAAATTCAAAAACATGGCCAAATGTATACATTTTATTAGCTTTTTTGCCAAATTGTTTTTCACGACTTAAGCAAAACTTTTACGTTTTAAGTTCGTTAACCAGATTCCAACAGACAAAAAGCAAAAACCACACAAGTTGTTTGCATGCAGTTGAAAAAGCCCGTGTTTTCTTGCCACAGTGAGTGATAATAATTTTTTTAGATATTCCATATTTCTTTCGTGCTGAAATACTTCGATTTCTGTGGCAAAAGTAAAACCAAGCTTAATTTTTAATCGCTTTATATCCGCTTTTTGTTTTTGTTTAGTTGCAAAAATTTCTACCCACACTTTCATTAAACCTGACAGATCACAGACGTTTGCAGTGAACGTATTTCTTCAAAGTTCACTGCTCTAGCGTAAAGTGTTTGGATGTAGACATGAATTATAGAAATGACTAAAACAAAAACCGTCTTTTACGGACTCAGGTTTGCTGTTTTTCGTTTTAAATTTGCGATTAATCAAACTTGAAACTTTTATTTTGTTTCATGCAATAGCCATTCCCAGTTAGAATACTTGTTTACTTTATAGGTTGACTGCTGCTTGATAATTTCCATGCAAATAAACCACACAAAACTCAACCTATAACCACAAACAACTCAATTGCACGCAATTCAACCTCATGCAAATCTAGCTCATGCAATGCACGCCCAGTCGCCCACATACAGTAAATTGTTAACTGTTTCAACTTCACTCAACTTAATATGCAGAAAATTTATCCTCCATCAGACTAACTGTACACTACTCTTCCTTATCTCTTTCTGCGAGTTACCTTGCTGCCGTATCGTTTCGTGGAAAACAAAATAGATGATACCTCACATTCTTTTGGGACAAAAAATGAGAATGAACTGGGCTTGTCTTGGAACTTATGGGAAAACTGCAATCGAAAGTTTGTAGCGATTTAGATTCAGCAATTTTCAAAGCCTATTTTGGGAATAATGCACGTTCGTCGTCCTCACTCCGTTAAAAATTGAAAGTCTCAACAATGATTGTGTTAAAAGCAGGACTTTAGCAATCTATATTTATACGAGACTTAAACTACTGTTATTCGAATGCCCGTTTTCACCAAATAAGCTGTACAATGATTTGTGTGCCATGCTCACATGACATTTTTTTCAAAATTTTCCACTGTACAAATTAACGTCTTCAACAGACGTAATGACAGTCATATCTCTTTCGATATTCTGAAATTCAGCTGCTAACTTTTAGCTTTCTACATAGCTTGGAATTTTAAGTGTTTTGTTGAATCACGTCTTGCACACTGTTTTGTATCCAGCATTTCTCCTGTTGCGATTGGAAAGTCCGAGCGGCAAGTGCGCAAAGCTTCACACTGTGGCAGCAAGCAACAATGGAGATGCTATGATCACTCTATTATTGCTTGTTCGCGCCACATATATATGTGTGTTGTTCTTCACGCACATCCCGTTCGTGGTGAATCATACATTCAACGCAACGCTAACGGAGAGGTTGCAGCACTAGTTAAACAGATGTGCACATTTTGCCTTGGCAACAAACAATGGTGCGGTAGATTTAAGTTGGGCTTTATATGCAGCTGCCGGAGACATGCATGCAGATTGGGCCCTGAAGATATTGGTTTTGGTGTGTGCACCGGAGACGTTTTGCTCCAACACAACGCTTCACGTTCGTGTGATACATTCCCTCGCGAGCGATAGGAGTGGAATACTTGATAGCATAGGCCTGGCTGGTAAGGACAAAGTTGTTCTGCAGTAAGTAACGAAGAAATGAAACAAAAATAGTGTTTATTTTCTGATGACAGCCAACGTTTTTGGCTTGGTCCTTGTGGCTGATGAAAGTTTTTACTTTCGTAGCGATTAGATTGAATTACTGAACAGGTAAACTGAGTGGAGAATAAAAATGGTGCACTCACTTGGTGAAGTGGAAGAGTCTTGTTTCGCAGCCTTGAAACTAGAACTTTGCTTTTATTCGAACTCTTTTTTGTAATACAATTCAGCTTCACGGTGCGCAATGTAAATTATATTTTCTTCAGCAGTCTTGTATCACAAAAAGAGCGAACTTTCAAAGTTTTTTATTCATAAAGAGTAAGTGCAGCACAGCACAGCACAAAGTTTTTATATTTTTGCAAGATGCATATGAAAAGTGGGTCTATTCCGCTGTTAACCTATAACAAATTGTGCTGGTGGCAGTCTCCTTGTTCTTAAACAGTAAGTAATGCTATCAACAAATTCTGCTGCTTAGATTGGTAGAATTGCAGTGATATCTTAATTGTTCATCGGCCCATTGATAATAAAATATATTTTTAACTTAAAAAAACGTTCAAATGTAATGTTGGAAGCAAGAAAGGAAACGGGTTTGCACAATGGTGTTTATGTGAAAATAATTTACTTCTCCTTTGCGACAATTTCTGCGCAAAAATTAAAAAGTTTTATGTAGCAAACGCGCAAAGAAATCATCAAAACGCGCTATTAACGAAAACATTTTTCAATGACATGGAGACGTGTTTTTGTTTTTTTGAAACCAAGTCATAATTTTTCCAAGGTTGCTTTGGCGTTTGTTCTGTATCTTTTCTCGCTGTTTTTGCAAAATGGGAATATCCAAGACTTTGTATTTGATTGGTAAAAGTTAGGTATTGCACACATGTACTTTGGTGCTTTTTTTCAGGAAAGACCCGTGATGTCAGCAACTTATGCCAGATTGCTCATGCAATTTTTAGCGAATCAAACGCCACGATGTCTCGTGGAGAATTGTGGCATGGCGATGATGTTAAAGAGGTATGGAAAAAGCCGCCTTTGATTGATAAAAGATTTTGTGTGGATCAGGGGCGTGACGAGGTTAGATGGCGTCTGAGGCAAAAAGCAAGTTTGGCGCCCCGTGTTCGAACCTGAGGTCTTTCGCAAGCAAATGTACTGTATTGAAGAAAGTACTTGTGACATTGTTGAAACTTTTCGGCGCCCCCATAAATATTCGGCGTCGGGGGAATTGTGCCCCCTTGCTCTTCCTCGTTACGCCTGTGGTGTGGATATAGTGTAGTGAGATTTGCATCATTTTTTACGATTAAAACTGTGTCAAAAACGAAAATATAATAATTGCACTCCCGCTATGATATGGCTATATGGCAAAATACAAATCAGAAATATTTTTGTGCAGATACAAGGTGATCTTATTCGTTCTGCTCGAATGATTCTCAGCACGGGGCAAATTTCATCCAAATACGTTACAGGACAGCTTTCCCAAATCCTGAAACTATGCACTGCGTCATTTGGGAACATCAGTGAAAATGTAATGCTGGACGGATCAGAAGCATTGCAAATGAACAGTGCAAACGTGATGACGCTTACGAAAACTAAGGAGTCTTCCATGACTTTTCAAGAATTCAACAATATTGCTGGAGGTATTTTGTTTTGATATGGGTAAGCCTTGCTTAAATTGGTAAAAATCAAAAGTAAAGATACAGGACGATGCAAAACAAGGCATCACTTTGCTTAGGTAGATAAACTGCAAGGTTGTTTAGCTCTTGAAAAAAATGACAATACTTGTTCAATAAGAAATTATTTGGGATCTGCAGGGAAGCTTATACAGTCGGTTCCTCTGCTTAATCATGCAGTTCTCCTTCTGGTTGTTTTTAGTCTAATATGACTTTTTTTTATACATTTATGAACGTTGATTGCAGAAAATTAATAAAATTTAACAAAAAGTGAAAAATGAGTCGATTCTATGTATGCACCATTTCTCGTCTACGTTTCTTTTTACATATTTTTTATGTAGATTTAACCACAACGATCGACAATTTCATGGACAATGTTGCCATTAACACCACTAATCAAGCAGCCACTCTTCTGAGGTCCCCGTTTGAACAGGTCAAACCAGAGGCAGACGAACAACTTGACCTTTCACCTAGAGAAATCTGGTATAAAACCAACGACCAAGCGAAGTTTGAAAGAAATGAAGCTGCCTCCGACATTGTTATAGTAAGACAGATAAATGACCATAGGATTAGCATCTTTCCGGATGTGTATATTCATTTGTCAAAAATTTTTCTGGGGTAATGAACAGTGCTTGAAATGATGGCATGATGGCACATAGTGGCAAACGTACTTTTCGTTGTACGTTGATGTCTTGCTTAGATTGACGCTGCTCTGCAGGTGGCGAAAATCAACCGAGGAAGTTGTGGTTTGCATTTCTTTACCGTTGAATGAGTTTTGTTTGGAAAAGGTACCGTTTCGTGAATAATATCTTGCTGTGTCGTGATGGGCACAAAAAGTTTGTTTGGAAAAGAAAAACTTTATTTGATATTTTCTAATAAACAATGACAAATCAAAATCAAGAAAACCAGTGCATGTAGCACGTGAGAACGTTGAAACGTGATTTTGCATATAAAAAAGTTCGTTGAAGATAAAATCAATTTCAACGTGCTATAAGAAACCTTAAAAATTGTTCAGGACTAGAGGTATATCAATCAATGTTCTGGTTAAATTTTAACTTAAAATGTTATGGCTACATTTATTTACCAATTTTGTTCAGCTCTGCTTGCGTTTTGCAGCGTGAAAATGTGATCAGCAAAGTCATTGAAGCAACACATCACATGACCACGTCTTTGATTCACTCACTAGCTGCACCGTACGGAGAGCCGGGTTATATGAAAAAAGGCAGTGTGGAGTTTTCTGCCGTTGAAATGGATTTTCACAATGACGTCAGTGTAACGTCAAGCAGGGCCGACAGGGTGTTGCTCAAAGGTGGACAAGTAGCCAGAGCCAGGGTTAGATTTTTCACGTTTGGCAACGTTGTTGTGGTTAGCAACTTCCTTCTTAGTTTAATGAAACTAAGCTGTACACCTCTTAGATAAGTTTTTAACTTGTGCCGAACCACAAATTTTAATTGTCTTTCTTTACTACTAGTGAAACAGTCCCTAAATAGACGTTCAATCGCAGGATTTTATAGTGAAAAGATAAAAATAATAACTGGAAAGTTTATGAAAATATTTCGTTGTGTATTTCAACGTAATTGTAATTTCCATCGTTTGTTGCAAATGCGATAGACATCTGTTGTACAGCTGAAGTTTTTTTCAATTTGCAACGGTAGATTTTCTTCCCACTGATAGATAACAATCTTTGCTTTTATTTAAATATCATTCAAATAAGTTATTGTCTCACAGAAAAAAATCTTTTACAGGTTGCGTTTTTTCAAAGAAACCCTTTCACATTCAGCGACTCATCTTTGTTGATCAATTCCGCTGTTTCAATGGTTTCATTAGAAAAACGCGAAGATCCCAATAGTTTTGCCGACCTGCATGTGCTGCTAGCGAATTCTGAAAAACCACAGACAAGCCAAGTCGTTATGCAGTGAGTTCCCAACAGGTTTTACTCATCAGCTTTCGCATTGGAAAGCATGTGTCTGAAAAGATGATGTGTTATTGCGTCAAGATATTTTCTTTTCCTTGCGAAAATCACGTTTAATGTTTAATGTCATCACACCCATAGGCAGTGAAGTACAATCTCATGCACACATGGCGCTAACAAGGAACACACGAATAGATGAAAGCACAAATGCATAGATATGTGGAGCTAACAAAGAACACATGCACAAATGTTGCTGACACTTTAGCGTTTATACTTAGCACCGCTGTTTTTATAAGGTCCAAGTAAAACAATTCTTCACGTGTATGTGGGAGACTGCAAAGGATCAATTCCACTGGGTAGGTTATTTCTACAGATATGATCAAAACATGATTCTCCACCGTTACAGCTCTTTTTGGTTTGGTTAAATGGAGTAGCAGCCATTTATGCGTAGGATACCTGTATTGCTGACTGCTGTACTCTTGTTTTCATTAGCTGGTTTATGTGACGTCGCCTAATAAATATAATTCTCAATCGGTATTTCAAATGTTTCTGTGGTTCATAATAGTGCTTGAAAAACTCATTCATTATTTATTGAGGGTGCCTGAACCCTACTCTGCAATTATTTTCTAATTCTCTTTACCAACTCAACCCAAATCTTTCAGATCCACATATTTCAAACTGCACAATACATCTTTACATAAAGAAAATTTTGTGGTGTACGCACCCACACTTATAAAATTTGCCTATAAAATTTAATCAAATATTTGATGTATCATTTGAAGTTTTGTTGCCTCTTGTTCCCAGCAAGGCAACAACATCTGGTTCTTTACAGTGTATGGATATAATTTCTTCCAACTTGTCTATGTTTTTTGAAAAGCAGTTTATGTTAGAATGCAGTATAGAGAGACAATCTGAACTCAAATCACAAACATAGATCTCAAATACACTGTGTGACATGCTGCGAAAGAGGTAGTATTGTCGGAATGGTTGTTGCCATTGGTTAAACGTTGACAGTCAGGAAACGATTGGGATTGCAAAGAATACAGTCATTCATTTTGAAAGTATGATGAAAAGTGTTTTAAGTTGTTGTGCAGACAGCGTCAAATTCGTCGGAATAAAAACACCACATTATGTAAAGCCATCATGGTTACCATACATTTGTAGTTTGCCTCCGCCAGGTTGATATCGAAATGCAGATTATCTTATGTCCCACGTCATTGCTGATCTATGATGCAGTTCTCGTAGCTCGCATGTACAGTTGCTCACTAACTCGTTTGGTGCATTTAGACGATGGATAGTTTTGCACAGTCCATCTGTTTAGGATAGACATCAGTTAAATGCTTGAAGAGATCATCAATTGGAGTAATGGTCATCCATTAGTCCTCTTTCTTGAGCTTAGCTTTTCTATTGCCATTAAGAGTATAGTAAGAATCAAAGGTATCTGAACAGGACTTTTGCATTTACTTCAGAAGCTTTGTACATTAATGAAGTGAGTTTCTCAAAAACAAAGACATGCTGCTTTCTTTCAGTATGTTTAAGCTTCAGTGTATATTTATGTTTTTCTTTCAGTATATTTATGTTTCAAAAAACTCGTTTCTTTTTTGCATGACACAAGCCTGGCAATGACTTAGCGTGGAGTTTTTTGTTTCACTTTTTTTCTCTTACCGATGCACTCTGTTTATATCTTCTGGTTAGATTTCGATTTCGAGCTCATCTATCACAGATTTAAAACTTTTCTTCGTCGTCGTTGTCATTATCATATTCATCGTCTTGTACACCAAATACAAGAACCTTTTCTCCTCAAATGTACCGATCCTATTCATCAGCTTGGAGGACAAGTAAATTTGTTATCTGGTTCATGCCATTGCGGAGCTGAACGTTTGTTTATTCAAACAGAGTCAATTTGCCTGCACGTTGAAGTAGCTGAGCTGATCTTTTATTGAGCTTGTTTTCAAACTTCCTCGTACTTTAAGTTGCAATGTCCTTTTTCTCATTCATGCATTTGATGGCTTGTCAGATTTGGGTAATGACTTCCTTGTTTGCAGGTGTTATTTTCTTTCTAAATGCAGCCTAGTAGATGTTTTCGTATGATGGGGCAGAATGCTTGAGGTCAGCTGTCTAGCGAAAGCAGTAGCTAGTTGTTGTTAACAAATTTACCCACACAAAACAGTAATTTGTTCACATTGACCCCAGTCTTATTCAAATAGAATGACCTATAGTCGGTGATTAATTTTAAATTTCTACTTACGTTTCAATCGTGCATCAGCTTGATGCCGAATTTTCAGTTGTTTTATTTCTTGAAGCATGGTTTGTTTTCTTACTTCTTAAAAGACGTTATCAAACATAATTATCTTTTACGTTATTGGGCAAAAAGAGAGTAGGGTCTTGCAACAATTCTCTGGTCTAACCTAGTACGATCGGGTGTGAATTTAAAAGGGCATTTTAAGTCTAGTCTCATATTTTTTCTGCTGTCCCTGACTCTGCTGTGACGCAGTGATCAAGCGATCACGTTTTTGGGTCAATTTCCTTGAATCTTTGGTGGAAAATGCAATGACTGCACAGGCAGTGCTTTTGAATAGCAGATAAAAAAACGTCACAGCAGACAATGAATTCGTTACAGCTACCATCAGACTTTAGTTAGCATATAATGTGTTGTTTACGTCGTTTTCAGACTCGGCTCGATTTCCACCAGCAAATTCGAAGTAACGTCTTTTGACCAAGCTATTGTGATGCAATTCAAACCTGAAAATCCACAAGGCTCAAAACTTCGGGTCTTGATACGGTGGAAAACCGAACCTGTTTTAAAAGATTACTCGGATAATCCTGATGTGATTGATGACTTTAGCGATTACGTCTTTAACCTACCGAGGTCGGGAAAAGATATGAGTGACGATGAAGCATACTTGATTTTCATTGGTCATGAAGATTTACTAGGATTGGGAATTTACTATATTTCTACAGAGATCGTAGGCAACGCACAAGGTGTAGTGTTTTTCAATATGTCTTTTTTTGAAAGACTGTATTTATTGAAATAGTTTTGACAAAATCTGTTGTTTTAATTCCCACAAAGAACGAAAAACATTTGAACATTTTCGAGCATGTTTTGATCAAATATTTTTTTAATTTCAAGACGGCTTTAACTTGGATAAATGTTTTATCTCTATGTCAAAAAAACTGTTTTTCAGCAGATAAAAACAAAAACAGTTTAAAGAATAAATCGATGGAATTCATGAAATAGAGCACTCTGGAAAATGCAAGCCCCGATTTTCCTATTTATTTCATTTCCGTGATTACACTTTTACAAAAAAACTAAAAAATATGAAGGATGCAAAATAAGTCTGTGTCGTAGAGAGACGAAAACGCGAAACTTCAAACTCGACGCACGAAGTCGTGGGTATTTCCGTTCAAGCTGCATCATGCAAAGTCTATGACAATTCAAGCAAAGATTGGAATTCGGGAATATGCACGGTGAATATTGAACATTGTGATATCCACTTACTGTAGCGTTGTAAGTAAATTTGCTGACCATTCACTTAGCCATCCACGTCAGCAGCAAAATGCCATGAAAAATATGTTACTCTATTGCTGAAGAAAGCGCAATGAATGATTATGATTTAGTTAGAGAGCACCAACTTAAAGACAGAAATACAAAATGCGTTTTTTGAAAAACTGTGCTTTTGGCTTGTTTTGCAAAATTAAGCGAAATTTAGTGAGCAATTAGTGAGCTAATAGATTGATTGCCCTTGGTGAGGACGTCCTTATTTCCACGTTATGTGTTTCAGAAAGTTTTATTTTTAACAAGTGTTATTACTAAATAATACCAAAAGCGTCTTTCAAGGTACTTTTATAATAAATAAGAGTTGTGCCTAAATCTTTTATCACCTAATCTTTCTTCAATTGTCACGCTGCAGTGTATTTATAGAAAAATTTAGTTTTTTCAATTTCACTACAAAAAAAACATCTTGTGTATTAGCTTAAATACAAAATGGTGTTGTCTGAAAGACCTTTCGTGTGTGTGGAAAGTTTGTTCATTTTAATTTTAAAGATTATCAAATTAGGATGATCATCCTCATGCACAAGAATGGAGACTAGAGGGACTGCACTAGCCACCTGGGCATTTAGTTCCTTTGCCTTCCTGGAAAATTTTATGTGAAATGCCTTAAAAAAATTCGTGAGGTAGTGGAAGGTAACCTGGAGGAGGGCCACTGTGGATTTGGTTCTGGCTATAGAATCAAAGAACAAAATTTCACTCTCGAACTAATTTCAGAAATCCTGGGAAAGCGCCAAAAATATTTAAACTTGTTTTGTCAAGCTCAAAACGCCATCAAACCGGGTGTCTCCGGAAAAGTGGAGAATGTTGCAGAAGTACGGCCTGTTACTGTCCATCTGGTCATTGCATTTCTGTTCACACTTTTGTGTTCGAGACAGCATTAAGTCAAAAGCACTGAGTGAGGATTTTCGGTCCCGGAAAGAGTGTGTTCATTTCAATATATAAATTGGATAGACAGTTACAGTTGAGCCGACGAGGGTGTCACGTTTGGTAGCTACCGGAGTAGATGCTTGCTCATTGGGGTGATTTGGTTTTACTTTAACTCCATGCAGTGTGTGCAAGGCTTTCAACATGAACTTGAATGATTTGTAGCTACTGCGGTCAAGTTGGAATGAAAATTAGCGCTAAAAAACTGAGGCATTATGCCTCTTCAGAATCCCAAGTCAGTCTACATTGCTATTAAGCGGCAATGCGCTGCAGCAGGTGAAGTTCAAATACCTTTGGGTGGTATTAACGAGTGACGGACGACGAAACAAGGAGTTTGATGCACGGATTGGTAAAGCAAACGCAATTCAGGCTGAGCTTCATCATCGCTGCTTGGTCACAAAACGGGAGCTTTCAAACACCGCAAAGCTGTCAGGTTTAAAATCGATCTTTGTTGTGAATCACATCTGTTCATAAATCTTGGGTAATGGCCCAAACAGTACTACCAAAAGAACGAGTTGCAGAGATGCTGTTTTAGTTTACAGCATAACGCTGCGAATAAAGCGCGCAGTTGTAAAATTTGTGAAGCACCGAAATGCCGAGGCGTTTCTCTTTTGAATAAAGAAATCATCTTCTCTAAAAAGTAATGTGACCAGAATGCATCAGTAAAGGTTCACGAGGCAAATCCTGATGGCTACTCGCACAGAAAAACAACTCAGAAGCCGGAAAATAGCCATGTGACATGATCGCATCTCCGATCTGACTTTGTCAGGCCTTGGTGTGAAGCTAGCAGAACTATCAGAGTTGCTGAACAATATGGAAAGTTTTGAGACTTCCTAGCACTGCTCCCAAGACCATGAGAGGAAATGCGGGTTTGAAAAGAAAATTCAGCTCCATTTTGGTATTTTTCCGGGTTGTGGAGTATGATCGAAAAGAATGTGATCAAGGGTAAATTTCTTTGAGGCACGCAAAGAAGAATCTACATAGGATATAAGCAAACAGATACATGTCTCATTTTCTGCCTTACGTCGAGAAAACCTTACTTAAAATTTTTAATACTTACAGGTCTCATACTTTTCTAACCTACTGTTTCTTTGTGACGTCACAGTTTTTAGCAGATTGTTTTGCAACAAACGGTTTTTCTTATATTTTATTCACCATGCAGGCATCGTCAGATTCGTCCCCAGCTTTTACGTTGTGCACCTGCCTTGTGAAATCAACTTCTACAACTACAGTCGCTGCTCAGATTTTTCCCGCTGCCAATGCCATTGATTTCGCCAGGGTTTTTGCCAAAGTCGACGTTATAAACAACGGAGCGGTTCTATGGACATCACTGAGCATGTTGGTGGTCTTTGGATTGCTTTTGATTTGGGCTCGGAGGGCTGACAAAAACGACCAAGAAACTGTGAGTTTCCTGTCAGTAACCATAAAAGAAAAGTGGCTTTCATTGGTGTCCATGTATCGTTTATAAATATTTTGAATGCAAGTAGCCTAATATTTTCCGGATGTCCCCTTGCCTGCTGATACTATAAGCTCACGGCATTGCTGCCAATCTTGTTAAACAAGCCGAGAAAACCGATACTTTTGATTAATTTGAACCATTTAGCCGTTAGTTACCGTTTCGTTTCTATTCTTAACACATCTGCAACTGCATCATCTAACTGTGCTACAAGTAGAATCTTTATTTAAACTTGCTCACTGAGAAACCGATGGTACATGACTTGTAAAATGACGAAATTTATATTACAATTTGGTATTACATTCTTTTGAGTCATTCCGTAATGACAAACGGCAGAAGCATTTTACTTTATGTTTTTATTTACAAGTGGTCCACCAAAGTTTTGTGCGACAACCGTGCGAATGATTCTTATTACTACAAAGTAACATTTATGACTGGTATTGGAAGTGGTTCCGGTACCACATCTAACGTCTTTTTCACGCTGGCTGGTGATGATGACCAGACATCAGCAAGAAGAGCGTCTGACGGTTCCAATAAGGTGAAAGCTTGTGTTACATGCTTATGAAGTGTTCTGCTCGCTTAAATAAAAGATTTCGCGCCACAGCGAAGAAGAAACCCAAATGGGGTTTTCTTTTCACTCGCCAATGCTACATTGCTTTACCGCATTCCATGGAATTTCCAGTCAAAACTATATATATGGTAATATATTTACTTCCAAGTCATGATTGATGCAGACGGACAAACACTTTGATACGTAAATTTGAAAAGTCCGAAATCAAGTTAATGCTTGTGATTTTGGTTGCGACTGTTAAACACTGTAAGTCGCAACCAGTCAGACGTTGGTTGCGACTTAGTGGTTAAGGAGCACAAACTTTCTGTTCTGCAACGCACAGCAAAATCCTACCGCGTGTGGTCAGCTTACCTGTTGAAGCTGCCCACTATGCACAGACAACAAAAATATTTTGGGCTTTGCTTGAATGTGTTTAACAAAAGGTAATTTATGCAAGGTTTTCCTACTGATCTGATGTTGTTGAAATACGAGCTTGTTGCGAAGGTTATACTTTTCAAATAAGGAAGGTTTTGCTGCTGCGACAGCAACTTCTGTAACGTCATAAAGTTATAGATACTCACTAAATATGAAAAAAAGATAATAATATCAGAAAAATTGCTGGCATACCAAGCTAATGCTCAAAGCACTGAAAAAATATAGAAATCATCAAATAAATTTAATTTTGTCAGCTGCTCTGCATCACTACTGTACATTTTTGCTGTTTACAGCACTGGTTTAAGCAAGGCAGCATAGTTCATTTCCTTATGAGCGTTCCTTGCTCTCTGGGAGAACTCGAGTACATAAACGTTTGGCATGATTGCTCTGGAGAGGATCCAAACGCAGCAAGCTGGTTTCTGAACGATGTGGTGGTGCAAGACTTGCATACTGACGACATGTACGTTTTATAGTAATCTGAAGCAGTAAAAGTAAGTTAGAGGTTGAGCACAAGCTCTATAGGCAATCAATCCAACTTTTGGTTGAGCAATGCTCCTCGGTGCAAATGCAGTGGTTTTCATCCGCTTGAGACCAGGCTTTGAAACTACATAGCGGTGCAATCAAGTGGAGCTAAAACATAAGAGAACTCAAACATGAACGTATGCGTAGCAATCTACATAAACGGCTAAGTACAGTAAGATAGAGAAGGCTTGGAAATCAGCATAATAGAACGCAGTGCTTAATGTTGTTGATGAAGCTCAACCTTCTGTTTTGTACACGATTAGCTTTGTGCAGAACAGACGCTTAAATGCTTCGTTGGCCTGTTATTGCGCGAAAACACGGTTGCAAATAACCACCACATTCTTCTTGTGACGGTTTTGCCAAACATCCTTTTTGTTTCAAATTTTACGACTTGTTCGGATATTGCAAATAAGTATAAACTACGTATCCGATCACTACAAGGCGTTCTCCTGGCTAATCTATCGGAAATATTTTTGCAAATAGGCTAAAAAATTAGAAATTAAATTACTAAGATACTTTCCTTGCGTTTTGCTGAGCGAATTTTGAATGGTTTTTTAGATCTTGTCTTCAGGCAGTCTAAGTTGGATAACCTCTTTTACTAAACTTAGCATTTTCTTGCAATGTTTTGTTATCACTGGCATTTCCCGAAACAACTGAGCCATTTATGTTGCACTGCGTAGTTCACGTACCTGACAAACTAACAGCAGGCTACGGCAGATCTGGAACACGGTCTATCACGCGAGACGGTTGGGTGCGCGACACGATTAGAAACGATCGGCTTACGGCCAGCTCTGATTGTTTCGAAACTTTTTAAGTCACTTTCCCTGCGTAAAGCAATGCCAAACGTGCTCATCTGAGTTCTATGATAACCTTGTATAATTTGCACAGAGCAACACTCACGTGCTTTTTCAGATATATTTTTCCCTGCGACAAGTGGTTGGCTGTTGATCTTGACGACGGTCAGACGGAGCGATTGCTTCCTGTGGCCGGCGATGACTTGTCCTACAGGTACAAGCTTTAACATAAAACTAAGTGCAGCATTGCTTTCAGGAAAGTTTGTCTTGAAAAAGCTTGAAAATATATCGGATGGTCAAAGTGTATTTTTTGATATTGAGGTTTATAAACAAGCGCTGATTCTCGATTAGGTAAATTTTTATCTTAACATCAATAAACTCAAGCATGGATGTGTGAAATCACGGTTGTAATTTACATTTTGCGATTACATTGTAAATTTTTGTGATTCATACACAATAGTGTCATAACGTTTAACATATCCATTGAACGAAAAGACAGGAGTAATTCGAGCAAGAAAAACTAATTATGTCACATGAAGGCAATGTGTCACTGATAAAAAACAAGTCATCAATCAGTCCTTTTCCATATCTTGCATCATAAAGACAAGCATTCTTTAAGCAGGCCTGTGACCTTCAAGCTCAACTGGATAACGTTTTTGTGACAGTCGAACATTTTAACAGTCAAGTTGTTTACCTATGTTAGCGAAAATACAACCTCACTCAAAGTGAATATTCAAAGAAATGAAATCATTTTGAGATATTATGCTATTACCCAAAGTTTTTAGATTTACAACTTTGGCGAAGTCATACCACGATTTTGTGCAAACTATTTCTTGCAAAATCCTGCTTAGTGCCTTACAAATATTAAGAATTGCAATGTCTTACTGAAATGCAAAAAATAATTTTGAAAAATGTTTATGATTTATGACTTTGATATTAGTGTAAACTCAGATGAGGTGGCAGAAGACCTGATGTGATCTGACTAATTTGCCGGAAAACCACGGAGCACGCTCCACCACAAAAATTGTGTTTTCTGTTGGGATTAGCTTTATCGCAAGAAGCTTCAAGCAGTAAGCTTTTTTGCATAGCGTGCTAAGAAGTGCGGTCGAAGTGAGCTCAGCGTGAGTGAACGATCATATTGGAGCTGCGTGTTTGAATGAGAGTTCGAACGGTCGGGTTGTGCGGTCAGCGTTGCAGTCGCTTGTAGGATAGCTGCGAAAGCTGAACGAGTAACCAACTTATTTTGGTCTTTGTAAGGCTGCAAGCTTTCCATTTTTATAAGGCAAACAAAATACATCATGCTGCGACAACTCATATGTAAATTGTTTAGACATAAACAAGGCACTGGTATTGCAGTACAGCAGTAGTCCAGCTCACTGCAGTAGACTTTACAAATGGCCCATGCGATGTAATGCACTGCAGTTCACGCAGTGGTTGTCGTTATTACTGCAATCTGTAATGCAAAACTCAGATAAAGCAAATACGTTGCACCTTTTCACTACAGCAGACGTTAATTTGAATTCACTCCATCATCCAGGCAAACGCAGGTGTTCAGGCGACTGCAAAACACCTCTTTCAACACACTTTCTCCAATTAGCTCACTTATGAACCAAGCAATTACGAGAGTGCTGTGCCAACTTTCCCGAACGCTTACTTGACCGCTCAGGCGGTAGATGAATCAGCAAAAATCGTGTTAAGTGACCTGAAAAGTGAGCTAACGAGCTCACGTAATCGTAATACACAGTAACAAGGCCTAGTGCCGCACAATAACGCTGATTTCCTTGCAAATGATTTATGTATTTTTTAATCCTCGCTATCATGCTTTGAAACTTATGTTTTAGCTCAAACTACAGTGTGCGTATCCCGACGCAACAAAAGTACATCTGCATTTTCCTTGCAAAGCACGGTAGTTTCTAAATATGGTTTATGTTTCCTTTAAATCGGTGGTTCTCAACCACTGTTCTGAACTTCTGAGAGCCGCATGCGGCTCCCAAGCACCACTTACGCGTCCCTCAGCAGTCTTTCAATAAAACCTTCAATATTTGCTGTGACAGACTTCGTTCTGCTATGAAACAAAACGTTTCAATTTACTTTTGTTAAAATTTCTTTAGTGCGACTCTCTAACAAAGTCGAAAGTCTGGATTTGGCTCCTTTCAGCGAAATAGTTGATAACCACTGCTTTAAATAATTTTTGACAACCGTTGGTAAATTTGAAAATTAGCCAGTTTTCTATCTGGTGGAGGTTTAAAGCAGTGTTTCACAAGCTTTTGTGGCTTGCGGTACTCTACAGAAGAGAGATATAACTTGCTGCACCTGGTGACGAACTCATAGCGACTTGCTTTGCGGTTTGATGACATTTGGAAAATGCATTTTAATGATGTATTGCAAAACGTATTAGCTCGCAGCACTCCTGAGTATTGTAAATGGCACCCTAGGGTGCCGCGGCGCCTCGTTGGGAAACACTGGTTTAAAGTGTTGCATGCTCAAATTCTACCATTTTGGTCCGTTAGAGAGTGAGACGTGTTGCAGTGCGTCAAAGTGTCTTTCAATAAATTAGATAAATCCAAACACACCAAATGGTTGTGCACCACCACGGTCGCGTTGCAGTACACGCAATCTGCAAAAAATTATCAAACTTTTGAACTGCATGTTCTCTTCCAGGAAATTATTTGAAACGACAGCTCGACAGAGGTTCACTGAAGGTCACTTGTGGTTTTCGGTATTTACTAACAGAGGAAAGAGCCCTTTTACGAGGTGCCAGAGAGTGGCTTGTGCAACCACGGCCTTCTTTTTGAGCATGATCGCCAACGCCATGTTTTACAAAAATGACACTGAAGTTTTGGAGAGGTGAGGGCTTTAGAGACGTTGCAGTCATGACGTGGTGGCTTGGTTACAGGTGAAGTAAAAATCTAGAATTCTTTCAAAGGCGCTAAAATCTGACAAATTTTGCATGTACTCGTATGATTAGTTGTTTACAAGTTTTGGGGTGAAACTGTTGGTTTCTGCTTTGTCATAGTTGGTTATGTGTTTTAACCATGCAGCTACTTTGCAGAAATACTAAGTTGCTCAATAATATCAAAATAACGTAAAAATCAAAACGTATATAAAAAGGGAGGTTTCCATGCTATTGCGTTAAACTGAGCCGACTTACAACGAACACACGTTTTTGCTAAAGGAGTGAAAGAAGTTATCGCGTGCCATAAAGTTGAAACAAAAGATGTCAAAACTAAAAGCACAAGTGACGTTTCAAAAATATCGGCAAAACCGCAAGATAAAAGAAAATTATTCGAAATTTTTGCATTTGCGTCTTATGTCAATCGCGCAGTTCTAGTGCACTACTGGCAAGCTGCGTCTAATGCACAAATAGCAAGCTGTGGTTCACAATTATTTTCTTTCAGATGTAAAGGATCTTTTGGACAGAAGTGAAGAATCACTAAGTTTGCACTGTCAAAAACATTTGCTATCTATCACATGAATATTGCTTTGAATTCACGCAGCATGGCTTTCATGTTTTTTCTCAGAAATAGCTAAAGCAACGAAGCCGAGATGCTGCGGTTGCCTATCTTAAAAGACAACATAACAACGTTTTTGGTGATGGGTGTTTATGTCTCTAGCAGTAGGTCCAAACCCACACCAACGACCTTTCAGTGATGCCTTTCTTTATTAATAGCAATGCTGCCCACCTTTCGACTGTACTCAATTTTGGCCTTGTCCTGCTTTTTGAATGTTTAAGAAATATATTGTCGGGAAAGTATGACATACGCGAAAACCCAAAATATGCAGTGCGAGAAATGCGCCAAGTCTTTCAGGACGAGGGAAAGCTTGTACGGTCTTTGTCCCTATTCTTGATATTTTCCGGAAATTTAAAGAAGTCCTAAATGCTAGGTAAAATTGGGTAGAACATTATTCCGTTTTTGTTATTCAACCGAAGTTTTTATGAAGTCTGTTTTATCAGTAAATTTTGGCAGAGCCCATGTGAGCGAGAGCTGAAGCCCTCCATTCAGAGTCCAAAGTTCTGGGTGAACGTTTGCAGAATTGCGTTCCAATATGGATTTGTCCGATGTTGAAAAACTTTTAACAGGTTCCAAAGAAATCTCAGCTCAATTGTTCGTATGCCAATTTGGGGTGACGAAAATTACCGATATGTTAAATGTGAAAAAATGACCACGAACCGCAAAAACAAGAGGTTGTATACAAACGTGTAATGGATGAACTTTTTTTGCTCTCGCTCGGGCTGCCTTGCAAACACAGTCGGCGTAAGCACAGCAGGCCCGTCGCCAGGATTTAGCAGCAGGGGGGGCTAAAAACCAGAAGGGGGGGGCCAAATTTTTCAAATGCGGTGTTGGATGTATGCAGCAATCGGGGGGCCAAACGTGAAATGGGGGCACCGATTTCAAATGGGGGGCCGGGCACCACTGGCCCCCCCGCTGTCGACGGCCCTGAAGCACAGAAAGTTCTCGAACTACGCCAACGCAAATCATGTTCAGAGCTTGTTGTGCACCTGCAAAGTGCTTGCGTAAGCAGTCATGAATATCTACGTAAGTGATCATGAGTTTAGTGAACATTCGATATGGCGTTTAAGACTTGAGAGAAAGCGATACGATCGAGAGAAAACCAAGGAAAACTAAGACAAGCCTGTGCGTTGCGTATGCACGTACAGCATGCATACAGATCAACACGTTGCTCTGATAAATAAACAATTCCAAATGCGATAATGATTAACGATATGATTATACCACTGCAATTTTTTTCTGGCAAAACTATCGGCAACATGAATGTCAGAATGGCATTATGTTCATTTTGTAGTGACTTTGTACAGCTGATATTCTAGATCTGAAGCATACATGTTGGTCGGTCAGGAGATCGAAGTTGTCCCAAGATAGATCCTGTTTGATGTTTCCTCTTTTTGTAAAAAGTATCATTATTGTCTTTCATGTATCAAACAACTCGACAAATAGCATTATTATCTCATAGAGAGAACCCGTTCCGCCTTCAAATTGGACCAATTGTGATTGATCCGAAAACAATTGGAATCAGTCTGGTGTCGATTGTTATTGTGCTACCTGCCACTCTTTTCATCAGCGAAATATTCAGGAGGTCACGTGTTCAGAGAAAAAACCAAGTGGATTTTCAGTCTTCGTTTTCAACGTTGCAATCAGCGACGAAAAAGGTAAATGGAAATTAAAAACAGTTGAAGGTAGGTTTTTCGTGACAATGTCGGTCGACACAAGCTCCTGACCGACTGGTGGCAGTCAAGGGATAGGTCAGAAGAAAAACCTCTTGTATCATATAAATCTAGAAATGGTGGATGAAGGCAAGACAGAAAAGAGGTATACTTAGAAAATCGAATAGATCATTTTGACGTCCGAAAACATTTCTGTACGTAAAGAGCCGTCCTTGAAATTTGTTTTTGCTTCGAAGGATGAAATATTCTGGATTAAGCCAACGCACTGAAACTAAATATTGCAAAATACTAGTCAAATTATAACCAAGCCAAATTAAAGCACAGAGAATACGCCACAGTATAGCTGCTGCAGCCTTTATAAAAACTCTAGCATAACTATATCACTACCCAATGGTTAGTCTCGTCTCAAAAGGTGTATGAATGTCCTGTGTCGGCTTACGTTATGTCCCGTTCCTGGTGCTGCGATTCTCACTTGTTGATCAGTAACCTGGTTTTGGAATTTATTTATCAAAACGTATTTTTCATTGAACAGGTTGGCATTGGAGCCGAGAAATCTGAGTTCATTCTTCCTTTCTGGTTTGCATACCTCGGATGGGTATTTGCTGTTTGCGCTCTCACAGTTGCTGCATTTTTTATTATACTTTACAGGTAAAGATAAGTGTTTAGGCTTAAAGATTTTAATCTTATTTCGGCAAACCAAGCAATCGAAGCAATAGTATACGCAACCATGGGCGTCGGAAGGATTTTTCCAGGTTGGGAATAGTGGATATTTTCAGGGGTAGCCAAAATGATTTTTCAGGATAGGTCGCAAGTGGCAAGATTTTATTTTTTACCAACTTGAAACCAAGAAAACGACCTTTTGTGCTGAAAATTTAACATGTCAAATTAAATGTTGTCAAAAAGAAAATGTCAAATTTCAAATTCCAAGGGGGGCAAGGTTTCCCCTGCCTCCCCTTCCGACACCCATATACGCACGGTTTGCCTTCGTAGACGAGTAAGTGGATTTGTTCTGCTGAAAGTTTTCCAAGAAAACGCCACCCAAGGAAACTTGGAAAACAAAGCAAAGAGACACATCGATAAAATTATTCGTGCAAATGGTTGTTAAGCAAACCAAACTACAAAGCTGGTTTAAACAGATTATAGTTGACTGCGCAAATTAAAACATCTATAATTATCCTTCACCTGATTTTCATAATGCCTGGATCTTATAAGAGACACTAATTAGTTCAAAGCACTTTTTACTTGATTGGCGAATTTTGATACAACGAATATCGCAATAACTGCGTCTGCTTGGGAGTTTAGTTCTACAGAAGATCCCACAAAACTTGCGGAGCAAATGTCTTTTCCAAATTACTTTAGATAGATAGATCATAGATGATCCTGTAAATATCTGATGATATTCACCAAGTTAATGTATGCTACAGTTATTTCTTTTGATTTAAATTTGTCTTTTAGCTTTCAGTGGGGCAAAGAAAAATCAGAAAAGTGGCTTGCTGCTGTTTTGTTGTCGTTTGCAGAAGATACACTTCTACTTCAACCGATAAAGGTAGGAAAATCCTGTGCTGATCATCTTGGTGCATAAATACTTTCCCCAGAAATACACACCGCATGCCTTGCTTGGTTTCAAACTCTATAAAATGTAGCGTCTTATGAAAACATTCTCTGGTAGCTTTTTGTGTGCATACTTTAGCCTGATCCCTGTCACAGTGCATCTGAGGTTTTCTAAAGGAGATTTTGCTCTTTTTTATTTTCAAAAAGTATTTTTGCATTGAACATTCTTTACCCACGTCTTACAACGAAAAAAATTATCTGCAAAAAGAGAAGTGGTTCCTCAGACCACCCGTTGTGAGAATTTAGGATACCACGTGCAGACATTTCAAGCAATATTACACAAATAGGTGTTTTACCTTGTTTCCTGCGAAGACTGCTGCTGGGGCATGAATACAAAACAAGATACGAACATTGCTTTAAGTTTTCCTTGTTCGCAATGGCTCACAGAGGTCTGGTGATGTCAGGGGCGTCTGCTTGATTGTATTTCCCCATATCAAATTCTAGTATTGAGCAGTGGCGTATGGCGGCCATTGTTATTTCATATACGCTGTTTTTGACGTCACAATTTGACGTCATATTTACGTTTGCAAACCAACTTTTTGGCGAATTTCGTTGACACAATCTGCATATTATTCTATGCGCATTTTCCTTACTCGTTCTAAAATGTTTCACTATAACGCACAAATTATCAGCGCTCCAAATTAGAAGACTGGAGCAAAGCACAGCATTCAACGATAAGACAGAGCGGTTCATAACTGCAAAAATATCTGGCAACGTGTTAAAACGAGGAGTGGAACAAATTCAGTGCTACGTCAGCGCAGTTCACAACTGCAAATATATAAGGCTGCGCATTAAAACAGTAGAGTGAAATACCCATTTAACGCTACGAGAGGTCAGTTCACAACTGCAAAAACATCAGGCTGCGCAAATGTCTCGTCGAATATCAGTCGAGCAGAGAAGGCTGCTTTTGGGATAGCGGGAATCCTGGGTTCGCAATTTGAAACTTGCTAAACTGCACAAGAAATGAGAATGCGCATAAAGTACGCAAGAAAACTTTCGTTTGTTCATATGTGGCAGTTGTATGTAGGCTACAACTACTGCGGGCACATAACAGATACGGTCTTATGTGAGCCGTTGTATGATCAATCCTGGGCTGCCAATTAATGACGAAGCTCGAAATGATGCACATATTACAAGCACAGATGAGCAGCTCTGTTAGAGCACACCCAGGATTGCCATATCAAGAAACGAAATGGGAAAGTAGTGAAGCATCAAAAAGTGAGCTAAATCAAGCAAGTTGAAATAGGATAGTTTTGAAATTTGGCTCAGAAATCAATTAAACGTCCATAATTATCTTTCAATCCTCTTTTGTGATTTTCCCTTCATCGCACGATCTGGAATAAGTTACGTCTCTATCAGTTTGACTGGATATGCGCCGCACACTTAGAGTGTTGGTCCCCGGTATTGAAGAATGTGAGAATTACAGGAATTTGAATAGGTAAAACTAGTGTTGACAAAAAAACAATTTTAAAAAAATTGCATCCATGCAGGATGTGTTAATAGCCATACAATAGGAAAAATCATCTGGTTATAGCATTTTAATGTTTGTAATTTCGAATCTTCGGATGCCCCCCTGTCTTGGATGCCCGGGGTCGTCGCCCCATTCGCCCCCCCTGCACGCCACTTCTTATTTGCCGGATCCACAGTCAGTTCTAAAATCATGCGTGAATATAACAGCATGTAACTAAAATAATGTTTTGGCGATCCAAACTGAAATTTTATAGTGCATCATCGATATCACCTGAAACGAGCTCTTCTAATGTTCTGCCTGCTGTGCAGTGGAACGATCAGGCGTTTTTGACTTTGCTTTTTCTGCAGGAACTCTTTACGTGTTGGATTCGCGTATAAAACTCTCTAATGTTGTTCTTGCCTTTGTTGCTGCTGGTTGAAAAACGAAATAAAGAAGGGTGAATAAACTATGAAAACTAAGTCAAAATTTCAAGTGAAATGTATTTTGTGAAATACTAGCATACTTATCTTTTCATTTAAAAACATTTCCAGGTGGTGATTGCTGCGGCGCTTTTATCTTTGCTTTTCCGCAAAACTTCCAGCTACGTTGAAAAATGGAAAAAAGAAGGTTCTGTGATTGTGACGCCTCCTTCATCTCCCAGTCCTGCTTTCGAAAAAGAAGAATGCAACAGTCCAAACGATACAAGTGAAGCTCGCAGTTTAGCTGCTCTTGGTAACAGTTTAGCTTTAGCTGCTCTGCTCAGCAATTTTTATGCTGAATTTATGAACTGTTTTTACAAATGCAGAAAAGGTCGATTGCTGTTGTTAAAACCGCTGAAAAATGTACTGAATTTCACTCTTTTAAACGTCAGTGTGCTTACTTGTTTCCAAACAAGTACAAGTGTTATCCAAGCACCTCGCAAGATGATCAAACAACAAACGGGGGAACTACATTCATAAATTTAAACCAAAACCTTGCAGCGAAATATTAGCCACCGAAAAAGGTACAAGCAAAGAGAAAAAATTTTCCCCAGAGATTGCCGAAACGTTTTTCAGATTTGCAGCCAATGAACAAAAGAAGGTCACCTCTAGTTTTGAGTGCGAAATCACGCAGTCGGAGTCAAAGGTGATTGGGAGATTACGCAAATCGGAATTAGTTATTATTACTCTGGTCCTGGGATTTTCCCGACAGTTTCTCGTTAGTCTCGTCTTTCGTAAAGTCAAAAGGATTTACATCCGAAAACGTTCAGTTTGCATGTCCAGCACACTTTGACTTTGGTTGCACATTTGTTTTGATAGAAACGGTGATGCCCAGTCGTGGTGTAAAGCAAGAGCCAGAAGAAATGGTCCTGAAAATAACCAGACTAAAAACGGAACGAAAAGCTGTAAGGTTCACTATGGGTCTTCTTGCTTATCTCGTCTATTTTGGTAAGTTGAAAATGTCTTTTGGTAAAATGCACAGCAATTTACTGAGGTTTGGGAAGTACAAAAACTGTCTAGGCCCGAATGCCTTTATCGTTTTGTTGTGAAAACACGCAGTAAACTTCAGCTCAGAGCATCTTTATCCCTATGTGTCGACATTGCGCATTATTAACTGTTATTTTTAATTCCTTCACACAGTCATTATGTGCAGATTCCCAAACTATGAAGTAGCAACATTCAATACTTTTGAAATGATGGTAGCAAGCAGGTTATCGCATCACCTTTAAACCTAAAAACAAACATTCCATTTCTTGGGAATTCATTACGCACTGACAAAACCTTTGTGTTTTTGCTTTGAAGTGAGTATAGTGGCGAAGACAGCAGAGGCTAGTACACTTCTTTCTGTTCGCTGAATGAAACATCTGCATTTACGACACTGTTATCATGTCCAGGCACAGAGGATTACAATTAGACCAAGCCCGGGGTTAAGCTGACTGTAGCTTGTTCTGCAGCAGTAGCATATTTTAACCCTTTGGGTCCTGGGTTTACCCCCTTTTTTGCAAAACTTTGCAATCCTATAACTCGCCAGGCGATTGAGCTAGAGAGCTATCCAAACCGTCCATGGATTCAGCAAGTCTTGTAGTCAAAATCGAAAAAAACGTTTTTCGTTTTCGGTGGGGGATTTCTGGAGGTGACGTCACAACGAAGGAATGTTTTGGAAATTTTGGCCAGCTTTGGTCGGCCCCGGGCCCCAACCCATTGACCCCTTCTTTTGGCTCAAAGTTTTATTGAAAACTAGGTCAACATCCGCGCCTATAGAGCCCTTGATTGACTTGCAAGCATATCTGTAGCCAAAATTATGGATCAAAAACCCAGTTTTTAGCCTAATTCACAACTTTTCAGAAAAGGCATAATTTGCCCTTTCAGGGCAAATTTGGCCAGCCATAACTCGGCAGCAAATTGAGCTAGAGAGCTGTTCAAACCCTGTAATGACTAGTGGCGTCGTGTAGTTTAGAATACAAAAATTTTTTTAAAATTTGGTTGGGGGGTTTTGGGTCAATGGGATCATGACAGGGGCATGTTTTTTGGTTAATTATATAACGTCATCATCCGATCCCACGCGTCAATATTTTGGCTCGCAGTATTTTTGGATTCTAGGGCAGAATACGCGTTTTTAGAGCCCTTGATTGAGTTTCTAGCGTATCTGGTTCAAACGTTAGGCCAAAAAACAGCTAATTGGCAAGGGGATTTTCTCAACACTTTTGGTGGATTCTCAAATTAATTTTAATGTTTTTTTGGCCCTAATATTGGAACCAGGAACGCTAAAAACCCGTTCGTACCCTTCAAAGTCCCGAAATGTAACCAAAAAACAGCCAAACTAAAAAAAAATTAATGTCATTTAAATGGATCCTGCGGGCCTTGCAGGGAGGTCGGGCAAAAATGCTGACATCAGCAAAAAATAACACAAACATCCTGTCATTATATAAGCATTCAAAAAAAAAACTAACATCCTAAACTGAAACGTTTTTTTTTATTGCAAACTACATACCTTCACGAGTCTTTAGAGGGTTTGAACAACTCTCTAGCTCCATCTGACGGCGAGTTATTGCCTGGGGCGAAATGCCCCCAAAGTAGTTTTTGAGGGAGCAAAATTTTGGTCAATTTTTGGTGTATGAGCCATAATTTTCGCTCCCGATATGCTAGAAAGTCATTCAATGGCTCTAAAGACGCGGATTTTGGCCTAGTTTCCAAAAAGCTTGAGCCAAAATAATGGCCCAATGGGTTGTGGTCCAGGGCCAGGTAAAGGCGGCCAAAAAAAGCAAAAACACCCCCACTTGCAGCGGTCCCTCCAGCGAACCCCAAACCGAAAACGAAAATCGATTTTTCTTTTCGATTTCAAGCAGAAGCCTTGCTGAATCCGAGGATGGATTGGATAGCTCTTTAGCTCAAGCTGGTGGCGAGTCACAGCGTTGCAAACTTGCGCCAAAATGTTGGCGGGCGCGGGACTTAAAGGTGACCCTTTGGGCGTGGGTACGCTGTTCGGTTTTTGAAGGGCCTTTAATACATGGGGGTTCGATTATCTCCTTAGTTTCTTTTAAATTTTCGGCTAATGTCATATAAAGCAAGCTTCCAAAAACTTGAAGATAATAAGAGCTTTGCTCGCCGAGGAAAACCCTAAAATTTAATAAATGCTTGACCTTGCATCATTGCAGCGAATGTTGTAGTCGAGCTGGGCACTCGGCAACGTAGCTTGAAACCATATTTTGAAAGAATCACATGGTATCAAAGTATCGACGCTTTTTAGTCATTTATTTTTAATCTGTAGACAGAAAATATTCTAAAGCACGTTGAGAGCAGCAGTATAGGTTTTAACAGTGTGTTCCCCTCCATACTTTATTATCCACAGCAACAGTGTTTGAAGCGGGGCCTCACAACCTTTACCCGCTTGAGACTAATTTTTACTGAAATGTTTTTGTGGGGCCCACTACGACAACCGATGATCTATTCTTAGGCTTGGCGGTCAATTTCTACTCCACTGTGCATCACCCGAACGTCATCAGTAAGAAAATGTGGAAAACTTGTTGTTGCACGTTATTCTCAAAATGATTGTTTATGAGGTTTCGTTGAGCTTTCTAAACGTGGCTACTGAAACAACTTTAATTTCTAATGCGGATTTGATTGGAATTGACAACATGTTTAGAGCAGCTATGTCCAACCCAAATGTGCTTACTAAGCCAAAAATTATGTCACTGTATTGGCCAGGGCCGCGCATGGAATGACACATTACTGAAGGCCGCACATTGAAAGGCTTACTTTGATCTTAGCAAACTAAATTTAGCTTAAGCTAATATACTGAAAGCATTCGAATCCTAACTGCAGTGGTAACAGACGTGATAAAGTGGCACTGAGGACCACCTGCATTACAATGTAAAATTCAAAATTATCAAAATAAGGGCAAGTTGCCAGTATGTACGATACTTTTACTACAACAAACACCTAAACTGGGCAGCACAAAACCTTCGACTGGGCCGCATGCGGCTGGTGGGCCGCGGATTGGACATAGGTGGTTTAGAGTATATAAGCCTCTTAGCCGTCTTCCTCTACCTCTCAGAATTACCGTTCTATAACGTTTCGAAAAAACACATTTTTTTCCTTTTATCATGTTTCATTCTCAATAAATGCTGAGCACTTTTTTTGAAAACAGGCCTGCTTTTATTCATTGCCTACAAGGGACATCACGACGAGCGTTTCTATCTTATGACTGCTCAATTGCGGCAAGCGCTTGGCACGGAAGCGTTTGAAAAGGTTGGTTTTCTTTAAATCTATATTCAATTTGAACAATTAATGGGCTAAGAATGTGAGCAATGCGCCGACCAAGAACGAGGTGACATTATTCCCATCTCTGACTGTGCTTAGTTGGGCCTTGGTGTGGAGCCTGCACACTGCACAACTATCAGAAGTTGCCGAAAACCTGGTGTTTGGCCTGCTGGGCATTGTACATATTGAAATGTTTTGAGACTTCCTGAGGCTGCTGTTCTCCAGCTCTCACTGAAAGCAATGTGGGTTTGAAAATTAATGTTTGAGTGAAAAAATGTGAATTAAAAATGGATTGGGGAACGTTTGCTAAAAAATGCAAATGCTTGCGAAAAAGTTGGCAGTTAAGTTTTATTGCATTGTAGCTAACCTGACTACAGCAAAGCAGTTGCTTTTCAATTTGACACTGAAAACATTTGACAGTATTTAACTCGGACGGTATTTTGTTGTTTTTTGTTTAGTTGTAAGATGACACAACAGCGACTTTTGATAAAAGTTTAAATATTTGTCCGGGAAGCCTTTATGGATGTTACGGTGAATATAACTTATTTGCGTTTGCGCACAAACGGGAAACGTTCAGCTGACAAATTAAGTCTTGTGCTCTTCGAAAGCGTAATCGCAATGGCGTCGAAAACACTTTTCCTGAGAGTGACACTTCTTGCTCATAAATAGACGTGTGTGTTGCAAGAAAAACGTTAGCTATGTAAGATTTTTATATGCTGTAGTTTGTGCTTCATATTTTTTTTTATATTTTATTGTTTTTGCATACTTATGTTATTATTATTAATACATTATCAAATCATCACCATTATTATCTTGCTATTTTTAAATTTTTGATCACTGCATACTTTTGTCTTTTGGTTTTAGTTTATATGAGCTTTTTCAGTGATTTGCAACAGTATAACCTGTTTCAAAAAATAGAAAGCGTTTGTTTCGAAACATCTGGACATCGGAAGTCAGTCACTTCACTGACGCCAGTACAAATCAGTACAAATCAACGGTAATCCGGATTTTAAAGCTTTCTACATATTTTTCTCATAACCCTCCTGCAGTCTATCGAGGATATACAGTATTTGCATGCAGTTCACGGCAGTAAGAATCATCACTCTGCATCGCATATTTTACTGGAAGTAAGTAACCATCAGTCTTTTTATATCCCAGACAACGTTTATGTGTTACAATCAGGTGCAAAGCGAGAGAGATCTTCTGAAGTACCTTGATTCGTCCCTGATTCCCGCAATCTACCCAACCGTCAAGTACAATGGCAATTTGATGAAATGGCCCGAACGTGTTTTCATCAGCGATGGTGTCCATTATCGTGTGGGCCCTGTCAGACTGCGCCAGCTACGGTCCCCACCAGGTAGAATGCGTTCATATATTAGTGAGTCATGTTTCTGTATTCTGCAATTTTTTGCATGGTGATGTCAACAACATGTCGCACTCAGCCATGGGGATCACGCGTGGGAAAGAACAAAATTTTTCATTCACCTGACTTGTGGACGTTACCCTCGTGATTGCGTACGTCAATTTGACTCTTGCTGGCAGTTACTGGCGCTATGGAAGGAAGGAAAACATATTCTCAAAATAGGCAAACTGATATAAAGGAAAACATTGGCAAACTGTTATCTCCTAAGTACGAAGGTTATCTTGACGCTTAATTTCTACAGTTGCCAGCCTAACTTCCTATCGATCCAACCTTGTAGCTAACGCAAACGTGGAACAAACGCTGAACACATCATGTAAAATACTGATGAAGTGTCTTCAAAAACGAAGTAAGCAAAACGAGATTCTGGTCAAGGGAAAAATATTAAACAACAAAGGGCTTGTTGACACTCACTTTGGAAATGCCAATCTTTGCCTTGGCACAGTCTAGAATCAGCACTTGGCTCAAATCAAATTTTTTCCCTGCTTGCCTTTTGCGCAGTGGCATAGATTTCTGTTAAATACAATTCGAATTTCTACTTTTTTTCACTTGATTGCTGGAGTAATTAAACAAAAATATCCCTTTTTATTGTTTAGGTCCTTGCGCCTTTCAAATCCATTCCGGCAACACTTCACATTACAAGCGAAAGAGACTTTGTCAGTTCAGCTACTCGGTTTCTGATGAAGACATTGGCAACTACACAATCGAATGGGAAAATCTCAAAGTTGGAGAAACACAACATAGCGAACCGTGGACGTACGTTTCCCAGTCGGAGGCAAAAGCGGTACCTATACTGGGGAAATTGGGATTTTACGGCGGTGGAGGATATCTGGTCGATCTTGGTGTGTATGACAATGTGTTATCGCTGGCACGCAGCGCATTTTTATTTGTTGATTACAAATCTCACTCATCAGAAGCGGCAGGGCCGGCCTTAGCAAGTGCGGGGCCCGATTGGAAGCATTTTTGCGGGGCCCCACTCAATGGCTTGTGCAGAAACGTTTTAAGAGGGCATCAAGTCATAATCATAGAAATCATGAGTTATGGCGAAGAAGTGAGGTCCGAAAACGGCAATGCCAAGCTAGAGGTGTCTAGGGCATAAACCCCAAGTTCCCTTCTGCAGCGGAGACTTTCCATGTCCTTTCCACAAACATTTCCGTAACACCCAATAAATCCATGAGTTGCTATACTCAATACCTTCTGTCTCACGAGGACCTAACGCGGTGTACGTCAGGCTAATTGGCCATGTGCTAAGTGAAATTAGCAACACTGCTTGATATAGTCAGCCGGCCAAGACAAGATATAACACCTTAGCAGTAAAACATCAACAAACAAAAAATTGTGGAAACAGGACATCACACAAAAAGTACAAAGCTTATACAGCATTGTATTATAATGCTGCACAGTAATGGCAAAGCCAAATGAAATAGATAAATGGGCTGTGGAATTGGAGCCCGAGCCCAAGCAACTTTGGACGGTTGCAGCTGGAGCCGAAGCCAAAAGCTTTTACATAATGAAGCCTGAAATTTGGGTTCCGGTTACATTACACTGTCCTTGGAGGGCAAGCGAGTTAACATATTGCGGGACGAGAGTGGTTTGTCGTACGTGTACATAATATCCTCGTTTTCATGGTTGTTCGAAGGGGGGGGGGGGCTTGGACTGGACACCCCAAATTTTAAAATTTGAAAATATTTTTTTCTTAGTTTCGAGTTGGTAAAAGAAAAATTTAGCCTTGTTTGCCCCCTTGAAAAATGCTTTTGCCACCACCTGTAAAAATCCACTACTGTCCCCCCTGGAATAAATCCTTCCTACGTCCAAGTTCGTTTGTGTGTAGACCAGGGGCTCTTAAACGTTTCTGCACACGTTCCACTATCCATCAAATTTATCATTTTGCGACACCTGTTATCTATGCTGGTGTAATAATACAATTGTACAATCTGGCTGCACAACCCTGCTTTAGGCTATTGTAGCCTACAATACAAAAAATGCATTTGCTAAGAGAAACGTATTTTTCGGGCTTTAGCATTAGCAGTGCCCTTCAGAACTTTGTCCAAGTTCAGGCCTCTGCTAATTTTGGATTCAATGGACATTATCGTCAAACTATTTAGGCGCTTTTGCTGGATTGATGATCTCACATACGAGGGTTTTAATTAGTGCCAGCTTTGAAAACTCCGTTCTCTGGCTGCCACGGTCACTGGGATGGTCAATTGTACTTTCTGAGGGCAATAAACAAATATGAAAAGAGGCTGCCTCATCAGATCGCTACGAAGGAAAATGCATAACGCTTTAAAAGACCGACCAAATAGCAAACATTTGCAACTACTACCTAAACGTTACTATCAGAAGACAAGTGTCAGTTACTGTTCAAACAGCAATATCCTTCTGCTTCAAGTAGGCTACAAAACTCGTACAACTGAAACAGAAAACAGCTTAAAAACTTTAAGCCCTCTCTGCCCTAACAAGCTGCTATTGAAACGACTAGACCACATAACCGAAGACAATGACCACTGCTACGATATCAGAACGAATTCTGATTAATGAAAATGTTAAAAAACGCGCAGTTCACTTTGATTTTCCTTCCTTGGCCCAACGCTTAAAAAAACTGTGGGCCCCGCTCCGGCGCTACACAAAAAGCTTCGATGGAGAGTGTCAGCTTGC
>Ga0210059_1001549_pt1 | contig 34887 bp, 27 predicted proteins | sample Ectturendosymbi2_FD_188042 | JGI IMG/M metagenome (GOLD analysis project Ga0210059, IMG submission 188042) | Ecteinascidia turbinata endosymbiont from Florida, USA - Sample 2 (SPAdes) (version 2) | ecosystem: Host-associated > Tunicates > Ascidians > Unclassified | place: Key West, Florida... | reverse complement strand
GAGAAAATATTTTATCATGATTATTCGTAGATATATTTAACAACAAGCATATAATGATTTTTGAAAATAATATTCACTGATATGTGTATAAATATTTGGAAACAAATATTATGTAAATATATTTTTTTTCTATTGCTAACCTTAAATGTACCCCCTCGGATAGGCAAATGTACCCCTGGGGGTACATGTACCCCAGGTTGGGAACCCCTGACTTAGAGTATAGGTCCCTGGTATTGAAGAATGTGAAAATTGTTGGCATTTGAATACGTGAAAATTAGTGTGGACAACAAGTTTCGAAAAATTAAATCCATGCTGTATGTATTAGAACACTTACAATCGAAAAAGGCATCTAGTTACAGCATTTAAATTTTTGTAATTTGACTCTTTGGATGCCCCCTGTCTTGGATGCCTGGGGTCGGCGCCCCGTTCGCCCCCCTCTACACGCGACTGATCCCAAGTGCAAGCGGCAGAGATGGGATTTTGCCAAGAGTTCACGCAATGGCGATTCTAGAATAAAAAAAATATACATTACAATTATATTTCAGACGGAAGTAAAAGACTGGAGAGAAAACATTGATGCAAAATCTGGAATGGAAGGGAAGATGGCAGTGTTTCAAACTCAGGAATCCAGCCAATAAATGTATCAAAGTCGGGAGAATCCTCTCGTTGGTCTTTATCTGTGTAAGAACTTCAAGAAGGCTATAAATTTGTTTGTAGAATTGCTCAAGATTATATCAGGATAAATATCCTGATGCGATGAACGACCAATAAATCAGCAAAATTTATGAGAGTTTTTGCGTAAAGCAATTTATGAACAGAATCAGTTTCCAGCAACAGTGAATAGATTAAGTTGAGCATGGGTGCGGTTTTCAATATTAAGTTGCAGAAAAATAATCTCATAGTCTTAAGGTTCACGTCCTTTGAAAAACAGTTAAGATACAGCTGTGCATAGACTGAAGAAATGTTTTGTGATAAATGTGTAAGCAGACCTGCATAAACCTGTCCAAAGAAAAACTTAATATGAGGGTAAAAATTGTGCAGTGAAGTGATGTCAAAATTGAGAACATGCTTGCACTTCTTCGCTGAAGAAAAAACGTTTAAAATCTGTGTAAGATAGTCAGTTCTTGCTTTTGCCGACAAAAGTATAGCTTATATTTAAAACAAGCACATAAATTAAAAAAGAGACACTGATGTACCAGATTTCCAATCCAAAAACTCAGATTTGAAATCAGATTGTCACATAAGAACTGGGGCCACTGGTGGATCCAGACCAGGCGTTTGGGGGGGAGTCATATACAGGGGACACTGAAAAGGTCTGAACTTGTTGAAATACACCAGATTCTTTGTGACAATCACTGTGAATCCCACAAAAGTGGCGGAGAAAGTCGCTATTTGTGTTGGTCGTAACATATGCGATCTTTCAGGGAATCACCGCAATTTAAAAGCGCCGATGAGCTTCATTTTTCACAAGCTACGCAGTAACTACGGACACTGTTGGTATTTCAAACGATCCCTTATATCTTCAAAAAGGAGTACCCTAAAAAGCATGTTGCGCGCCAGCGTTTGACACTGTTATGGTTATCCGTAGTGAGCGTAAGAACGTTTTTTAACGTTAGGTTTTTTGCCCCAAAGCGAACACCATTGAACCCGCTAAGCGAGCACCTTCCCCCAATAGGACTTTTGGCGCATGAAAGACCCAGGGGTAAAGTCCTCCCATACTGTGACTTAACAGCTAAATTGACGGCATGAGAAAGTGAACTATCAAACTGACTAAAGCCAACGCATCAATACGAGCCAGCTGTTTTAACACTTTCTCACTGCACAAGTATTTTATTCGCTCGAGCGTCAAAAAACTTAACGCACACAAAGAACAAAAGGAAACGTTTGTTGTGCAAACACTTTTTCAATGCAAAGTGCCAGGTAGGATGACGAACTTTAGTTTATTCCAGGGCTCATGACACTAATTTCCTTCATCTGGCTAAAGTCATCAAGACAGAAACACAGTATATTTCCGGTTTCTGATTGCTGCTGTTTGTTCACGCCGCCCGAGGAACACCAAAAAGCCGTTTCATTGCCACGGTTGTCGATGTAACTTTGCTGCAAGTCGGGAACTCGGCCCAGCGCCGGATTTAGATGGTGGGGGGCCTTGGGCCCAAGCGTGGTGGGAGGCCCCATGTGCGGATACAAAATGTTCAGGTAGGAGATGATCGATAAAGTCACTAGTATTTCCACATATCATTAATATTAGGTCGTAGTCTTGTGACGTCACATAAGTTAACACAACTGTAACAATACTTTATGACGCAGCATGGTATTTGACAATAATTAGCGATTTGTAAAACTGTTGCAAAACCAGTCGCTAGAAGCATCACATTTTCTTTTTTTAATGTTTGCTTGATAAAAGTTTTCACATTTTTTTGGAAAAACTTTCTGGGCGATCCAACGTTTTCATCATCTCTGAACGTCAGTCCTCGCTCAGCAATAAATTTTATGACAGAAACCAAACGTTACAGGAAGAGGGGATTTCCGATATTGTTCGCATTGATTGATCTGACTGGCTAGCAGTGGCGTACGCAGAAAATTTCCCAGGGGGGCAAAGTTTTCGTCACAATCGCGTGACGTCACAAATCAACTTTAGGGAAGTGGTCCGGGGACATGCCCCCGGGAAATTTTGCAAAATTACACCTCAAAATACGCATTTTTGTGCATTCTGGAAGCAAGTTTTAATATACTGCTTTTACGAGACTTATTAGCCGGTGAGACAGAAAACTGAACTTTTGTTGTCTTAGGCTCATGAAATAAACCTCCATGCGTGCTTGGATGTTTTAAGTTTTAGACATGTATCGCTTATCGAAGACGCTTACTGAAGTTTGTGGAATCAAATCTCACGCCAGCCGAAGCTTTTTTCTGGTGTTCGTTGTTACTTGTGTTAAGTTAATTAACAGACACGTGAGAAGCCATTTTATCAGTGAAAGAATAAAATCGTAAAATGAAAATCAAGCAGAGGACACGTACAGCAGTCATAAAAAAATTTGCGTAGTGCGTATATCAGTGACCAGAAAACAAAATCAGTTTATTTTAAATTAAGACCCTTGCCCCCCCTTACTTACGCCACTGCCGAATGCTGTTTATACATTTTATTACTTTTAGGGTCTGAGGGGGGGGCATGGCACAATGCCCCCCCCCCGTACGCTAGTGCTGGCTAGTTCTCTATCAATTCTTCACAGTGATTAATTACATCTGCGACTAAACGTAATCGTGGCATCCATATGTTCCATTGAATGCTCGTGGTTCCTCAGGCGCTCAAGAGTGCTTCCAGTCGAATTATCCTTTTCTAATAAGGAAATGCGCATATTTAGTCGTATCCGCGCACATCAGTCTACACGTGAAACATTTAACACAAGTGTGTGAAGGAGAAAAAGAATGCCATCAACTACTTCGCCATTGTGGTTCTGGCGAAGAATAAGACTTGTGGTACATTTCCGTGACAAGCTTCTGTCTTTGCAGTGTTGTGGAACATCGTGTTTTTAAAATGACTTTTCATCACAATGTCAGAAAGAGCCTGTTTCATATTTAAATCAATATTCCAGCATTCTAGGTTGCAGTTGTCCGAGCGGCACTGAGGTGTAGTGCTAAAAAAGAAGTGTAATAACGCACCTAAAAAAGTAGCCATTATGAACAGCATCTCAAAATCATTTTGAAATCAGCTTTCAATGAATATCGCACTTCTATTGCGCTAAAAACGAAAACATGAAATAAGTGTGGGAATGTGTTTTCGTCCCACAATGCCTCTGGTGTGGCAGTTGTCCTGGGTGCAGAGCCGGATTTAAAGGCTAGGGGGCCCGGGACAATTTTCACTTGAGGGCCCCTATAACGTATTTCATGACGTCATCGTTTGTAAAATTTATGTTTTCGCGTATTCGCAACGTTCTCTTTTGCTTTTTGTCGTAGTCGATTATGTGCCTACCGTATTAACTCAATTGTTAGCCACCTTTGAGTGCAAGCTGCACGAAATGGTGTTAATAATATTAATGTAAGCTGCCCTTGATTGTAAACCACACTTGAACATAGGTTACCTAAGCCTCTGAGATGCATTCGCGACGTTCGCGTACTCGTGCGTTTCCCGTATTAATGATATTTACAGTTACACCACTACAACTGTCTTCTGTTCATCATAATCCCTCCTGTGACAGATGTGCACGTGATGCTGATGAGAGTAGAATGCGAAAAGTGAGTTTGTTCGACAAAACGCATCCAAGGAAAGGCTGAACGTCATCTTTCGATAAAGTAAAAAAATAAAAAAAGTAAGCCGTCCCTGATTGTAAGCCGCATGAAATGATGAAAAACACTTTATAAGCCGCGGCTTACAATCAAATAAATACGGTGCTTAACTCTGTCCCATCACCACGGGGTGAGCTTTGGTGAGCTTAGTCCCTCCAAACGAAGTTCCAAATCCCCCCAAATTGAAATATAAAACACTATAAATTAGTTGAATTTTTGTCGAATTCAATGTCATGCCCCCTGCACGAACGTAAAGCCCCCCGGCACAAATGTAAAGGTATTGACGACTTTCTGGCGACGGTTCTGGCTCAACTGCACATGCAGCTAGCTGCGAGAAGAGAGTTTATGATATAAACACTGCAGTGTATTTTATTAAGAAATAATATTTCCACTGGCTAGAGAGTGACTGGGCAAAAAACAACATTCACCCGAACAATAAGCAGAAACCAGAGATTACAAACAAAAACACCGGAAAAATAACATGTCAATATGGCCAACCAGTCTGAGTGCGAAAGGTGCTTCGAAACTTATGTCGTGATTTTCACCTACATTTTCAGGTGCTCTGATTAACACCACACTTTTAACGTTGCTGCTCAGAAGCTTTGCTGGAAGAAAAAAAAACGTTTCAGTCGCGGCGTTTTAGTTAACTCTGTCAGATTCTAGCGCTTTTTCTCCTTAGAAACTTTGCCATTTTTAGCTCCTGATGGCATTACAGATTTCGGCATAGTGCAAGCTAAACACTGCAATCTCGCTTTCTGCTCTTTCGTTCTACAAATCGACTGATCAAAAACATTTCTTGACGGACCACGCAATAACATGTGGTGTAAATGGCTTGAATAGCTTCACATGTTCATGATGTAACGCAAGAACGGTAGCCATCGGAAGAAAAGTGCGTTTCCACCATACGCTACCCTTTATGACGAAACAAAGGTCGCAGTTCGGTTGCGGTTACCTCCAGACGGCACAAGTTATGGATACATTGATATCAAACCTCAACAACAGCAGAACTAGCTTTGCTGCTTAAACACACAAGTAGTATCGTTTTCGCGACATTTGTGCAGCAGGCGTGATGCACGAGAAGATACACCAATGCCACAAGAGCGATTATCAGAAAAAGTTGCAAGCAAAATTCAAATATATTTGCATTGAACAAATCCGAAAATATTTATATTCCGTAGTGACAAAACTGGCAGAAAGTCAAACTTGCAGAAAAATCATTAAGGATACTCAACGCTACATCGGAATATAAAGTTGTATTCTTGTATCTCTTTTGAATCACGACAATTTTTCAAATGAATATTTTATTTAAAACAAATAAATGTCATCACGGGGACCCCCGTAGAGCGGAGGGCCCGGGGCAATTGCCCCCTTAATCCGGCCTTGCCTGGGTGGCATTTATCCTAGGTGGCAGTTGTCTTGGATGGCAGTTGTCCTGGGTAGTATTGTCCTTGGTGGCAGTTGTCCAGGTCGCGATTGTCTAGGACTAGGTGATCTCACACTAACAATGGATTTTTGAAACTTGTGGAAGCATTGTTACAGATTCACCCACGCTTTTTTTCACGCAATATAAAACTACGTGCTTTTCCGCCATCACCAGTCAGTCTCGCTAAATTACCTGCCAAGATGTCTGTGTTCAACAGTTATGTGCGGCAAAACGCCTTCCACTACAACTTGAAGTGAGCCTTTAATTAAAGATTTGTGCCATGTTATTGTTACGCAATAAAAACCAACGATAGAACATCCGCTCGCAAGTTTCGCAACCTGCCTCAGCAGGCAAAGGAGCGGACATGAGTGAACTGCGAGCTCATCACTGCATGACACCAGAACAGTGAAGCTGGCTCTTGTTCAGTGTGAGTGTCAATACCGGAACATAAACTGTCATTGCAAGAATTAAATCAATTAATCGGAATTAAGCTGCTGTCTTCAGGTTTTCTAGAAATTTTTGGTTCCTAGTCTCAATTCCCAGAGGGGGAATGTCCGTTTCCCCCCCTGCCGACGCCCATGCTGGGGTTATACTGTACCTTCGCCGCGCCATTATCCTTGGTGAGAGTTTACTGCCTGTCAGTGAAGGTAGTGATATAGTTTAACTGGAGCACACGATTCGTGCCTCAACGTCACTCGCACGATGTTTACTACAAACATGGCCCTAGTGAGGGTCATGTTTTTACCGAGACGAATATGTTATTTACATCCCTGGTTGAGAATGTTGTTAAATGCAGTTCATGGAGACCTAACATCCTGCCCTTATTTAATCTAGGCTGGTGGTATCTCTGGTGGTGGCAACACAGCGTAGCTGCAGTGTTGCACTTTTCAAAACACCACGCAATATATCATGATTTGATTTAACGTTATAAAAATGTTTTGTGGGAGCATTACAGAAAGTTTACCGAGGCAAGTGCCTCATTTGTCTCAATGCAGCTACGGCCTACACAAAGTATCGTCTGTTCCCAGTGCAAACAATGGAAATCGCGTGTTCGGTAAAACCTCCGCTGAAACTTCTTGCATTAGAACTTCCTGGGTTTTTACTTTTCTTAGGCCATTGTGTTTGCTGTTGCAACATACGATGTTTGACTTGGCCGCGTGTACTGATGTGCAGTAGACCTCCCGCGTTGACATGAAAAACGTGGTTTCTGTTTCAAGCGGTTTTACTTTTTATTTGCGTCGGTTGAGTTAATGACAAAACAGCAGACTGCCGGATGCATAATAATCATGTTGAACATGTTCTGCATGAATGAAAAAGAAACAAACAAGAAACTTTAATATCCGTAAAGTCGCGTGAATCTGTGACGATTACCAAACCACCGTCTTCATTTAAAAATGACGAGTGACACTAAAGACCGAAGCAGTTCAGTTAAATACAAGCGTGACTAGCTTCGGCGACGTGAGTAAGGTGGCACCAATAACTTCAACAAACTGTTCACAAAAACTTATGTTTTGATTGCATGTAGTCAGCAGTCTACGAAAATACAGTAGCATTTAAAGGCACTATTTTTTTGAAAAAGCAACACAAATGAAGTGAGTTTGGTCTGAATGGCCGGGTGATCATTGACAGGGCTGGCGTGCTTATTTACAGACAAACGAGTCAGTTGCCCACAAAGAATGCGAGAATGGTAAATATTCACGAAGGATGCGAGGAGCGTAATTAACCTACATGTCAAAAAAGCGTCAGATGAGCATGAAGCGTAGATCACAAGCAACAGCAACAAAAATAAAAAAGAAACTGAAAGGATTTTGTTACGTTAAGTTAACACCAGCTCTCTGTATGGCGATTCATTTGCTCGATTCGACCTCTGCATTTTACGTTCGTATGTCGTCTTGCCAATGCGGCACGAACTGCATTGGCGAAGTAAATTTAATTTTCAACGTAAATTTTCACATCAAGCTCAACTTCACTTTCAATTGCTTTTTCAATAACGTCACTGTCCAAAGACAACTCTCTGATTTCTTCTTTGCTCAAGGTTGTAAAGGCACGAATACGCAGATTGTGTTCGGTGACCTCGACAATGGGATGATCTTCTTCATCTGTAGCGAGTTTGCTGAAGTGGAGGAAACTTGTTTCATCGCGGTGATGCATCCTGAACCTTTTGCCGTCATTTCCAGACACGATCTGATACTTCGCATGCCCTCGCAACTGCTTCATTGATGGTTGAAGGTTGAGCAGAGGGGTGTGGTGGTCGGTGGAGGCAGCATCGATGTGCAGCTCGATCGGGAATGATGTGTTGACGGATGCCCTGCCATTACTGTCGTGCTTTTCGATAAAGCGACCTTCGCCTGCCGATCGTCGGCTCCTGCGTCGTGTGTCGCCACCCGGCATGCAGTTGTAGCAGTAGGTGTCTTGCCCGTATGCATTGCCGGGCATTGGTGGAGGCATCCTGAACCTTTCAGGAAGTCTTTGAGGAACATATCGAGGAATTTGTTGTTGGAACCCCCTGGATCCACTCAAACAGTGCCTGAAGCAACAGAAAATGCCAATGCTATTTGCAAACACTGTCAAACGAAAAACAATGTATCCACAATTTTGATCCCTATGCAAAATATTAATTATTATGGTTATTTGCTTTTGCAGTTATATCTCTGTCGTTTTAGGAAAAGTATGTTAATAAAGTTAAACAGTGATGCGTTAACTTGCACTAGGTGCAAAGAGGCTTTGGAATAAAAAACGGCAACCGCGTTGAAGGATTGTTTTTGTGGCAAAAAGCCTCGTCTAAATATAGTGAACTTTGAAATTTTATCAGCTTTCTCCCGGTTGGCGAGGCGCAATTATTTCTTGATCCAGGATACTTCAAACTCATAACTCAATATTTCTCAAGTCCATTACCAAATGGACGCTTTGACTGCTGTAAAACCGTCAATGGGTGAAAACACACGGTCAGAAAACCAGTTAATACTTTCAGTAACAGCCAATGTTTCGAGAAGAATGTGGAGGTTGGGGGGCGATGCACACTGAGCATCAACTAGTTTTTGTTGCGGCAACATTTGAAAAAACAGCCATGAACAAACGCACAACATTCTCTCTTACCCTGAGCCGAAGCGGAAGAAGCCCTGAGCACAAGAGCAGGAGAACCCCCCGTACGTGTTCTTGCATCCGAAGCTGCAGCTTCCACCTCCCATCTGGCATTCATCAACATCAGCGCAGCCTCCTCGCGTTTTGGCAAAACCACTGAACAAGACAAGTACGCTTTTTCAGGCAAAAGCTTTTTAAAATGAACAGCAAACCTTATTTAGAAACATTTTTCCTGAAGGTACCTGAGGTTAGGCCAGTACCAACCGGTATCGACACGAAAAACTACATCAGTTTAGAGGCGATCACTGAACAATGCTTGGCCATGGTGCGAGACCCCAACAGTAAAAAGTACGTGAACGACGAGTTCTACCTTGAACAGCCACACTGGAAGCTGCCGGGGGTGTTCGTGCAACTTTGGCCAAAACCGCATGGACTGTGGACACATTCGTCAACGTCCTGGCAACCACGGCCATATAAGTTCGACAAGAAACCTCTTGAACAGAGACACCGATAAGACCCAGGTATATTTTGACAATTTCCAGCGCAAGGGCTTTGGCCTCCACCACATTCATCAACATCTGCAAAAGAACAATATGAAGAAGTGATATAAATGAAGCAGAAGCTCTAATGCGCGCAGTACAACAATGCCTTACCCAGGCATTCAAAACCATTGCCTTGGCGGAAACCGCGTGCACATTCACAGTGATATCCTCCAGGTTCATTCCTGCAGACTCCACGTGGTCCGCACAAGTTTGGTCTTTCAGCACATTCATTTTTGTCAACACATTGCGCCCCCTGCCGGACGAACAAAGAAACACAGTGAGTTGAAATGCATGGCAGTATGAGACGTACAAAAATAACAAAGATCCAATTTCACAATTACGATTTACAAACTTAATGATAAAATAAAACATTATTATTTGTAAAGGAAAACTTTTTCGAGTCTTTCATCACTTTACAATTTTTACCAACCTCTTGAACGAACCCGTGAGGACATTCGCATTTAAATGACCCGACTGTGTTTATGCAAAGATATTGGCAGTTGTGTTGCTTGGTCGAGCATTCATCCACATCTGTGGATAATTGTAGTATCCAGCAATGAACAGATTTTCATTTTTTTATCAAGCTAATTCTCACAATATACTTACCAACGCACGACCTGCCGCCATCAACTTGGTATCCTTTCGGGCAGACGCACTCGTAGCTGCCCTCTGTGTTGCGACAATCAAAACTGCAAGGGTTGGGCGCGCCCAAGCATTCGTTGACATCTACATGAAAATGTCATTTCGTTCACAAATACTGACAAACACATGCACGCACGTGCATCAACACACACACGCGCGCGCGCGGCACATACACCCATCACTGACGTCAGTAAACAAATAGATCCACTGAAAAAAGTCACAGACTGCAGCAAATCATACCTTCGTAGTATGAGGAGGCACTTGGCAATTATTCAATCATTTCCAACTTTATCACACACGGATAACGAGATAGGGGGGTCAGGCCCGTCGCCAGGATTTCGAAGCAGAGGGGACAAAAATTACAAGGGGGCACATTTTTTAAATACAACATTGGATGTATGCAACAGCCGGGGGCCAAACATGAAATGGGAGGAACAGATTTTAAACGGGGGGCAGACATACCCTTCCCCCCACTGGCGACGCCCTGTAGGGCATTGACAAACTGCAGTGACAATTGTCAACAGCTCACTTTACCGAAACCGTTTAGATTGGTTGTGTGCGAGGAATGTGTGCGAGGAATGACGACACCACAGATAATAAGTGGCCTTCTGCAGTTGACAAGTGATTAAACGGATACTTGGTTGGCCATTTCCGATTGCGGGTGCCAGTTCCACGTAAGCCACCAGCAAAACAGACGACATGATTCAAGCTACCCACCTATACAAGCTTGTTTTGATACGGAAGGCTCGTAACCATGGTTACACGCGCAGCGGAATGAGCCCAGTGTGTTGATGCAAGTTCCATGTTCGCAAAGACCCGGAAGAACCTTACAGTCGTCGATGTCTTCTCCGTTTGGTTGGAAACCAGCTCCATGAGGACACAGTTCCAAGAAGGCAGCTAAAGAATGTTTGTAGTCTGTTGTTTTGGAATCAGGACTCAACAAACCAAAATTTGCAATCAATTGGCGTTCGTATAAATACTGAATAAATTCAAGGCACTTGTTCAAAAACTTCTTCACCGACGGGCTCTACCGCTATCATTACAAAAGTTCAGCAACTGCGTTGAACTCGACCATTCTAAGCAGGTGCAACTCTATTTCAAAAGTTGGATCGGCAAATCTTAGGACCGTGTCATAAACACCCGGACAACAAATCAACCACATTTCTTAGTTCGTAAAACACAACTGTAATGGCGGGGAAACGCGAAAGTGAATTGACGCTTCTTATTTTCGCCCAAGAGTTCAGTGTTTCTGCATCTAACAACTCGAAATTGGCCTACTCAAGATATTCATTACCTGTGCCTTTATGAGGACATTCTTCGCAGTCATTTCCCCAACCTTTACCACGACTGCAACAACATTCAGCCTTAGTGAAGGTCAGTCCATTGGTTGATGATATTTCGCAATGTCGTTGATGCACAGCAGTGTAGCATCTACCTTGCCGGTTGTCTAAAGGAAATATTTCAAGAATATTACATTAACTGTCACAATTTCCAACATCATAACTTCAAATTTAGCCAGACGTACCAAGACACATCTTGTTCTCCATGTCGTAATCATATCCTTCATTGCATTCGCATCGGTATGTCCCTTGCTCATTGATGCATATACCGTTAGTGCATACTCGCAGTTGGTCACATTCATTTACATCTGCAGATGCAACAAGGATTGAATCCTGTACCTCTTCCTACAAATTGGTTCACGCGTAGTAGGCAAACAAACTCACCCACACATCTGTCCGATGTGCCAACTCTTCTAAAACCTGGAGGGCACAGACAGATGTAGAATCCAATCACATTCTTGCACGTCATGCCCTTTGCAGCGCAGTCATTGGTTGCGTCAGAAGCGCATTCATCGAGATCTGAAAATGTGATGAAGTTTCGTTGATTGCAAAAGTTAACAGAAAAATTTTGAAGGTTACTACTGTAGTTTCGCAAGTTTTCCCTCGAGTTTTAATCACAAAAAACACAGGTTAAAAGATTGCTTGCTTGTGGCGAAGTAAACACAAGTTACTCAGAACATGATGCGTTTTTGCGAGTGAGCAGAAAAACGCCCAAAAAAGACTAATTCTCATAAATTAAAAGACTTTGTTCAGACATGGCACCTTCACACATCTTTCCGTCCGCACGAAGTTGATATCCAGTAGGACAAGCGCAGTGGAAAGACCCGTTCGTGTTCTCGCATCTAAACGCACACTGATTCAAGCCTAGGTTTTCTTGACATTCATTAATATCTGAAACAAAACAACGTCGGGGTTATGCAAGAACTTTATTCGGTCAACACACGCATTGACAATTTCATACATCGACGTTTTTAACCGAAACTTGAAAGCGTCATGAAATCTTTTTATCACAGAATTTTACTTGAACTTTATTTTAAATGACGCATCAACGGACGGAAAAACTCAAATGGTTTAATTTATATTCAGGTCAGTTTATCCGAGGAGGTTGGTGGCAAAACCTCCATCAGTTGCAATTTGTGATGAACTCTGTCGGGCTTGCTGACAATTGTAGGAAAACAATTTGTGACGGGGTTTGGTACAAACATATCGTATGGCGTTTAATTTTGATCATACCAATTTAAACATATTTGTTTTTTACCTCAGTCGAAACAGGTTTATCGATTTTGCGAACAAAAATTATTATCATGTTAACTCGACGAACTCCAGGTTTTTCCCTTGTTTTTTGAGTTCAATCAATAGTTTCAAATCAATAGAATGGCATGCCAATTAAAATTATGGCTGCCCTGAGCGTCAAAATTCATAAAGCTGAAAATCTGACTGGTTTGCAATTTCCTCGCGTTTTGAATGATATGTCTGGCTGGTGCATATTTTTAACAACCAGACTTAACTCACTGCACCATCGTTACCTTCTGTACACATCAGTGCTTTCATGCAAAGAAATCAGCAGCGCGTGGAGCTGGTATTTTGGTATATTAGTAAAATGACGCTTGCTCAAGTATGTTTGTTTTACGTTAGGTATTATGAGTTGTTTCAGGAAGACAACACAATTTTTGAAACAGTGCAATTTACAAAGTTGAGTATAGAAGCAGTAGCTTTCAGAAATGCAAAGGACAAAGGGTAGTCGGCTGAGCTCATCTGAATAAGAATAATTTATATCTGAAATCCACTTTGTCTTCTTGGATCCCGGCTATCACACCTGGCTTGCTGCTGGCACATACAAGCTCAAAAATCAGTCTCTTTTTCTTAAAGACTGCTTTTACATCAGAAAAGAACCCCGACCAGGCAAAAGTTAAAGTTTGGCAGGAAATTTGAACATCCATTCATATTTTTAAACGTCTAACAGTTATAAATTAGGAAGTTCCATCAGCAGCTGGTGTTGAACAAAATATTACGGCCTCTTTTGGAGACGCAAACTCAGAATGCAGGGGAAGTAGTTTTACATCATGAAGTAGCAATAAGCACCCCTGATCGACCAGGCTCGCTGTGCTGCCAGTGCGTAACTGCTTAACGCGGTGTTTCAGTATCAAAGGAAACGCTTTTCTTCGATATGTTCCTCAAGATGTTTAATCCTTGGGTTGGTGCTGATCAACAAACTACAAACTCAGATCTACAGGTTTTCGACAAAATATCAATTTATTAAATATTTCCATGGAAAGTCCCGTAATTCTAGTTACGATTCGCCAGTTTCACTCTCTAAAAATTAATTAATGGTTTACAAACACTTTCAACTTCATGTTTTCCCGGCATGCTAGTTTTGAAACACAATTACCCAAGCATGTCTTGAGTGGTCCGTTGTAGTAGCCATCGTCACAATCGCACTCGAAACTTCCTTCAGTATTACGGCAAGTCCCCTGGCCACAGTGATTGGGTGTTGCGCATTCGTTGATGTCTACAGAACACCGACATTTAGTACTGCAACTAAATATCGTGCGATCTAAAACAGTAGATTATGAGCAATGCAGCTCACCAACGCAAACATGTCCGGACTCATCAAGGGTGTATCCACTGCTGCAGATGCATTTGAAGCTCCCGATCTGGTTGATACACTTGCCATTAACGCATGGGTTGTTTTCCTCGCATTCGTTGATATCTGTACGCAGTTCAGTGGATGTTAAAAACTTCAGCACATCGTAGAAACGGACATTCCCGCTTCCTCTTCAGCACTAGTTATATTCCTCCTCAACGCGGTTCATCACAATTTTTGACTCATTTCCCAGTTTGCCTTCCTTATGCTAACTTTGAAATTGCTTGCAGGTTGTTGATCTGAGGACGCGCAGCGAAGTGTTACGTGAAATCGATTTCCTATTAAAAAAAACTTTGTTCTATTGATTCGTTTGCTTGTCACCTTTGTGGGAACTAGTTACTTAAGAGAAGAAACATGTTTAAGCCTTTCCAGAAAGCCGACATTGCTGAGCCGTCACACTTAAATACAAAACGTTTTGCTCAAATGTTGCAACAAAATAAACGTAACCGTCGCGTCGTTGGAGAACGGGCCTTTACCTGCAGCAGATAAGTCGAAGTCATTTTGTAGACTACAAGCTCCAATGCAGAAAAAAACTTTCCTCAGCGTGACGCAGGTGTAAAGTGACTTAGGTGTAAAACCAACAGAATGTCAAGTAAATATGATAAAAAATGATGAATGGTGAAAACAACAAAAATAGAAAATGTTTTCAAAACGATTAAAACAGTAAAACAGGCGAAGTTCGCTGAAATTTTGAATGAAGTAAGCTTAACCGCAACAAAACATGGCTTTGTGGGCAAGAGCAAAAAGTCGGAAGAATCTTTGTTAAGTGCTTTAAAGTTTAAATAGAAAACGATCAAATGCCACTTCTGCCAATTGCTTCGAAAGTGACAATTTATGTTCTGGACTACTGTAGTTCATCCTACATCCTATTTCAAGGGCGTGTTTTGTTAGAGCATTTATTTCGTGGTGGCAGTTGATGATGCAACTTGTTTGGTTGCAATTAAGTTATGAAGTCGGTTGTTCTTTCATTATTAATGTAAGGTTTTCTGAAAAATCAGTAAAACGTCTTCGCAATCTTCACGATATAGATCAGGACGAGTCTTCTGAACTACTCGTTAAACTCCTCACGAGCGTGTTCCTTAAACCTTTCACTTTTCCTGTGAACGAACAGTTTTTTGGCTCTCTACCGCCACCCTCCTAGACCAGGAGCACTGATTATATCGCAGCACGGCAGGAAGAATTTAACCACATCACACAATATATCATTTTTCCGTCATTGTCGATAATAATTCTGATGGCGACATTCATGCGTATGTCTTAATAGCTTGTATTTCATCAAACTACAGTGAATGCATTAGCGCCATCAAGCGTATACTCTATACTACCGCAATGTATATATCCTCGTCTTCTTTCGTGTATTTGTTTTTTTCTCTTTACTGCGATGCATGTTAAAAGTCTAGCGTTTTGCGTGTGGGAGTGAAGACGTTGCACAATACAATACAAACTATGAAATAAGTCCACAAATATAACTGTTTCACTGACGTTTTATTTTGACGTGCTGTTCACTGGCAGCATTACTCGCACCCTTTACTTTAACTTAAAAATGTGATGCACTGCTGTCACTTGTTGCTGTACGTTGCAACGCAATTCATGCTGATCTCATTCATTGAGTGATGTCATATGACATGATAAAACTAAATACATCAGAGCAGATATGTTGGGTTATCCTCAAAATTCAGGTGAAGTATAAACGCAAGTTACAGGTGTACGTTTCGTAGATCAACTTATTTTAGCAAATTACACCCGAGTTTTCAGCTTGAAAATACCCGTCGACCCTTCATGTTGGCAAATGTTAAACTTTGCGGAAATTCACGTTAGTTTTGAAGTCACAAAGTAAAAAACGGAGAATAATATCTGACCATCAACCAACGTACCGGAACTCAAAGCATTATATCCACATCCCATGGGACAGAGGTCGTTGAATTCCGTGCTGTTTTGAGCGGGGCAAGCTCTGCAGTTCCCATCACTGCCCCATCCCCCACCTTGACAGCGACAACAGCACCCACTGAATGTCAGCAAAACCTGACCGGGGTTCGAACACAGACCGTTTTCCATCTCAGAAAAGCATTGTTCCTCACGTGTATCTGAAACAAAGTATATGAAAACCCGATGTTTTGAGGTTTCAAACAACATCTGAAATTCACGCCTCAGCTCCAAACATTACCGATGCAGAATTTGCCGTTGGCGCTGAGTTGGAAGCTTTCCGGGCAGTGGCAAATGTAGCTCCCATCTGTGTTTTCGCACCTTCCGAATTTACACGAATCGTCCGAATCGCATTCGTTGATATCTACGGAGAGAAGCAAACATGTGAGGCTGGCATTGGTGGCCAATTCCACTTCTTAACATTTTCAACATTTTGTCCATGCCTTGGCAAGCAGTTCCATTCTCATCAGAGTATCCGTCAGGGCAGAAACACTTATAGCTTCCATCCATGTTCTGACACGTGCCAGCACCACATATGGTTGGTTGTTCCGAACATTCATTTGCATCTGCGTACACAACAAACAAATCCTGTTCACAAGTCCTGCCCGGGCTAGCAACATATATTGTTGGAAATATATTCACGCATCAGTATCACGTCATTATGGAAAGATATGCATCTGTGAAAGGATTAATTGTTCGGTTTTGTTTTGCTAGAATTAAACAGAGTTAGTGACCTGGCGAATGGAGGCGCCATGGTCAAACATCAGACTTGTCTTTAAAGGTGAGCTGAAGTAGTAATATAAACAATATATGTTTTACACATTACAACTTTCGCTTCTCTTCACATCTCACTGGGTATGTGATGCAGCAAAAACCTACCAATACACACTCGGCCGTCCGGGGTTGCTCTGTAGCCATCATTACATCGGCATGCAAAACCACCATCAGTGTTGTCACAAACCCCATTCCTGCACTGGTCATCTTCATCGCATTCATTGATGTCTTTGACAAGAAATATGATGTTATTTTTGAAACAGTGAACTGTGCATTGAACATCACATCGCGCGCAGCACAGTACAACGCACCTACGCAGTCTCCGTTGTCCGAAAGGCGGAAACCTGTATCGCAAGTGCAAGTGAAGCTTCCAAACACGTTCTGACATACACCACGACCACAAGGATTTCGATCGCATTCATTGACATCTGTGGAACCGAATGTAAACAACCAGTTAATAGCATCGGACTTGTTAGTTTTGAACGTTTTATTAAAAGAATCGAAACCCAAACAGGGGGCATCGTAAAAGGCTACAAATATCCACACTACCTTCGCAAGCTGTGTCATCATTAACTGCCTTGAATCCCTGGTTGCAGTCGCAAGTGAAACTCCCTCTTGTGTTGGTGCACACTCCATTAGCGCAGGTCCCAGGCAGTGCACACTCGTCGATGTCTACAAAGTAGAGCTAAAGTTTGAGTACAATAAGAAGTTTGAATTTCTTGACATCAACAGACTTATTCACATGGTAAAGTCGATTTTTGCAAAAGGTCATTCAGTTGTTTGAGTAAACCATGTTTCAGTAAATAGTTCATCACAAGGATATTAAAGTTACAAAACTTTGTTTGAACATGCTTCAGTGTCACCCAAGTCATGCATTTTATTCATGAACGTCTTCAGAACCTTAACGTCACAATGAACCCACAAAGTTTTACGAGTTAACATGTGCGTGATAAACAAGTTCTTTACTGACGTAATCAGAGCTACCTAACCTTCGCAAGTTTCTGTCTCTTCGTTGTAGTTGAAGCCTTGCATACATGAGCACACGTAAGACCCAGGAGTGTTCGTGCATTCCGCATCAGCGAAGCAAATGCCTTCGTCGGCGCACTCATCATCATCTGTAACACATCTTATGTTGCATCTACATGTAATGAAGGCCTTACAGTCAGAAATGGCAAATAACTAACCATCACATGTGATAAGGTCTTCGTTGTAATGGTATCCTTTTTTGCATTCGCACCTATAACCATCATCGGTGGGAACGCACAATCCATTGCCACACACAGGGGTGCTACACACGTCAGCAGGGTTGCGGTACTTGTCGCTGCCACACACCTCCACGAACTCATCAGTGCCCAGTGCTGGACATGCCTGTCAGGAATGAACATCTCATCAACCCCGCTACACCAACCTGGGTCATCATTCCAACATTCGTTCGGGGACGCAGCGAAAGACTGGCTTTGTTTGGAATAAACAGTCACCCACGATTTTCTAATTTTTCTTTATATTCATCCGGGGCAGCGTCATGGTTTGCAGGATGCGACATTCCGCTGCGCGGCGCTGTCACCTGCTCGTTCCATGATGACGATCGTTCCAAGTGGAGCTCGTCCTTGACCAGTTTAGGTTACTGTGCCGGTTTTTTTCATTTTATGGATGGCCGGTTTCAACAATAGCAATTATGGTTCTCTGACGGCTGAATACGCACAAAAGCTCTACCACTTAATCATATTGTAATTACGGGTTCGCAGCAAACGATAAGACGACGCAATGTATAATTTAAATCGATGTCTACAGAATTTCCTTCGTCTAACCTCGCACGGTGTGTTCCAACCTTGACCAAAGTCGGCGAAGCAGCAACAAGTTTTCTTGGTGGTCTCGAAAGTCAACTGACTGCTGCATTCACTCGAGGTTGCATTGTAGTAACGATAACAGGCAGCTTCGCGAATGTCTGCAACAAAATGGATTATCCAGGCACTTTCTAAACAACTCAGGGATTGATGCATATTGAACAATTATGGGTGGGTGGCTTGTGTGCCCGGCAAGCTTACTGTCTCAATACTGCCGTCAGTGGGAAGCATCGAAACCGTATTCCACAATAAAAACCACCAACTTTAGAAAATATCGCTCCGCTTCCAATATCAACAGTTTCCGTTAATATCAAAGGACATGCTTACCAAACTTATTTCTGAAACAATAGTAAATTTATAATTGTTTCTCCGCACAAACGCTCCAAAAATCTTTCTAAAAACCCATCGTGATATTTTACCATCTTGTTTTCATTGTGTGAAGAAATTAAAGATTTCAAATTAAAATTTTAACTTTTCACACCAGGGGGTTTTTTAAAGGAAAATGTTAGGTACCCGATATCGATCTTCAGGGACCCGATTTCTCTTATTCTAGGGACCCGATTTTAAATTCTAGGGACCCTAATCGGGTCCCTAAAACGCCTTAAAAAAAACCTGGTTCACACAAAAAGTTACTGCTTTTGCTACCGTAAAGATTTTTATTTAGGTAACTTTCTACTTCATATTACAAATACCAATTCCGTTCAGCACTGGTAATAATGAGGTTTCACGACCACCACAGCAATGGTGTCTATATCATGTCTGATCAAAGGTGTGGAGGAACCAGGACAGCTAAACGTTGTTGAAAGATTCAGCAACGAAGTCATTGAGACATCGAAAGTTTATTTCGTAATGTAAGCTCCCGACGGTCACCTCTTTCAAATCACTGGTTCAAAACTACTCAAGATCTCCGTAAACAGAAAATTCAAACCACACTAGTGAAAAAAACGCTTCAGTTTCGAACTTGCTTCACCTCTGACTTTACCAACATTGAAAACCTCTTGTTACTTTACAGTTGGTTATACTTCTTTCGTTCTTTGGCTGGAAAGACCTCAACATCTCTACACAGCGGCGCATCTAACATAAGTGACGCTCGAGGAGTTAGTGGATTTTCTTGTATAATTTTACAAAATCAAATCCAGCAACTTTGCGGTAAAACAACAAAATTTTAAAAACAACATTTTATAATCAAAGCTTCAGAAACACTAAAACTACGAAACCGATTGAACCCATTAAATATCTAAAACAAAAATCTCTAACGCGGAAGGTTTGCATCTTAGATGACGATTGTATAGAAATGTGATGTTTTTGAAGAGAGGAATCAAAGCTCGATGTATGTTTCTAGGGGTCATATTCGGTCAGTAAGAAAGGCCATAGTCCGTAAAATTAACCAGCGCCTTTTAAAATACAGTAGAATTCGATACACCTCAATCCTGAGCGATTTTGGATCTGATCAGCGGTGGATTTAATAACCAACACAACAAATGAGTATGCACAAAAAGAAGCGCAACTATTTTAGTGCATTGCACTGCATTTATTAACCAGACAATGCAAAAAACTGATACAAGGTTTGTTTGGCTGGACATGCCATTCTGGGATAATCCTCTATTTTTCTCTTCATATAACAAAACATATCATTACTTTGAAAGTCGTTCGGGCGAACCCAGAGGCCAAAAAATCATTATAAAGTGAATTTATGAAGCAAAATTTCGATTCATCAACAAGATGCTTTTCAATGCAAAAATTCCGCACCAAAGCAAGTAGAGGATGCGATACGCGGTTTGGCTCATTATCCGTGGATTTATTATTATCCGTGGATTTATTATTATCCGTGGATTTATTATTATCCGTGGATTTATTATCGGTGGATTTATTATTATTCGTGGATTTATTATCGGTGGATTTATTAAGCGAATTCTTTTGTATTCCTCCCAGAAACCCAATTTTGTTTTGATAGATTCATACTTATCGGTGACTGCCGTATGACTGTTTAAATTTCAAAAGATCTTGACCGAGCCCCAGAACTAAGCAGGGTGTCCGCCAAAAATCAACGAATGTATGAAATAGGAAAAGTTAATGGATGCGCAGAAAAGTCATGCCTGTTCTGCGCAGTAAAAAACGGTAACACCAGTTGCCACAACAGGAAGCAACATTTAAATATTGGAGCAAAGCATCTGCAGCGAAAATCGTATTTGTCTTTATTCTTATTTTCGTGACTCAAGTGCTTCAGATTTATTTTGTCACTGATGAATCACGCCAAGAAAACAGACAGACTTTTTCAAGTAGTTTACAAAAAAATTACACTTGCAACAAAACTTAGTTTTCGTAAGTTGGAAAGTTCTGGGAAGATTTAATTTTTTGTGATTACTAGCAGTGTCGCATTAGATTAATAAACGAGCAAGTATTGTTAACGAATCAGAACAACAAACTATGCACCAACACGGGCCTAGCGTCAAGGACAAAAATCTCAAACATTGTGCTGAGCAAAGGCATAACTTGAAGTACGCTGCTTGGAAACAGCGTAATTTAGTAAAAAGAATATACTTAGCGCTAATGAGGGACGGTCCTGGTCCTTGGAATGATCGATACTGGAGTACAAAAAATTGCAAACTAATTTCTCTAATCTGGAAAAAAGGGCATAATAGATTTTCTGCAACACATGCAATTTCATAAACTCCAAGCTGCTGGCAAAATGCCCCTTACTTTAAATTTAGGAACACAGCTTTGGCGATAATATCCTACCCATGTTCACGTTTCTGCCAAACATAAAAATCCAAGGTTTGCAGTAATAATAACAATCTTCGACGTTACACACAAGATGAAAAGGTTTTGTTTAAAATTGTTTAAATCACTCACCTTCGCATTTTCTTCCACCTTGAATTGACTTATATCCTTCGGGGCAGATGCAGTTGTAACCTCCAACAGTATTTTGACATTCGCCAGCCCCACATATATTGTCCTGAGTACATTCGTCAACATCTGCCCGATACAAACGAAGCCGATCGCTAAACGTGTTTGGAATGAATTTGACGCAGAGATCAATCAACAACTGCCTTTACCTTCACAAGTACGTGTCGTCTCGTTGAGAGAGAATCCAACGTTGCAATCACAGACAAATGACCCAAACACATTAATACATTTCCCTCCTTGGCACAGACCAGGAAGTTGAACACATTCATCAATATCTTCCAACAAAACTGTGATAGGGTTCGGCCGGAAGCCATAACCTCCCGGGCAGAGAACTTCGTACTAAAAATATGTTGTGGTTTAGAAACTAATATTGACGATTACGATTTTACGCATCAGTGATTAACACTGTAACGTAGCAGTACCTCACTACTTCCAGGTTTCGGGCAAGTTTCGCACGGGTTCCCCCATCCTGCCGCGTGGACGCAACAACACGACGCCTTTGTTACCTGCACACCTATTCGGGAAGTGCAAATAGGAGCGTTGTCGTCACCTTCCTGGCTCCAGAAGCAATCTCCTACTCGGTTATCTGCAACAGAATCCAATCCTCAGTTTTCTACAGAACTTGCTGTGTTTTTCTTATAAGCTGCTACCACTGATCGTCAACCAGCATTAGTAAATTCTATTGATCATCACCAAAGCACATGCAAACAAAAAAGAGGATCCTAAACAAAACAAGACGGAATGAATCCTGCCAAGTTGGTTTCGATTGATTGGCACATACAAGGTCAAAAACTTGTTGCTAATTAACTTTTGGTCAGGAATCCCTGTCACACATGCCCGCGATTTTTAATTCCAAATAGTGGTGGCATGTTCAATGATGCTCTGCTTCTGTAGAAGTGAAATGTAATTTTTCTTATTCCTGAAAACAGCTGCAGCGATTGGCGCGTGACAACATCTTACCAACGCAACCGATCCCAGTTGGATTTGACTCAAAACCTTCCGGACATTGACATTCATATGATCCAGGCACATTGACACAATTCCCGTTGATGCAGTTGGCCACCTCTGCGCATTCATCGACGTCAGTGCAATTCGCACCCTGCTCGTCTTTTTCATACCTGCGCGAACGAAAGTTGCGCAAGTTCGTGTTCATAAAAAAACTTCTTAACCCGGCAAAGTCCCTCACCCGTCCAAACAAACGCATTTGAAATCTCCGGGTACATTGTGGCATCTGCCATTGACGCAAATTTGTTCGAATGCGCACTCATCAATATCTGTAAAATCAAAATACAACTATGTGAAAATCAAAGAGAACAGTTTCTTCCAAACTTGGTTTACTTGCCCAGCAAGAAATAATGTTATCGTGGTTCTTTACCGACCACAATCGAATCGAAAACATCACTTAAGACGAAGTTTTGTGGTCACTGCTACGTTTGTTCCCGTCATGGAATAAAACCCTTCACCGAGCACAAGCGTTAACGCGAATCAGGATGATGTCCAACAACGTATGTCTGGCCTGCTGCGGTTGGTCTGGTCCCTGTTCCTTTTGTGGTGAGGTCAAGGGCAAATCGACGAGGCGTGACACAAACCTAGCCATGCGTAAGCGGCTGTCGTTCTTAGTGAAATGCGTTTAAAACCCAATGATTGTGAGTAGTATCAAAATACTTGGTTTATGAAGAACATTCGAAACCTGTTAAGAACAATCCTCAAAACTTATTGTGAGATGTCTTGCTTACCCAGCCAACATTTGCGAGACTATTTCGCAGGCTTATCTTGTAAAGCCGCATGCTGCATGTGGTCTTCACGCGCTTCAAAACGTAACATACCATGACGTACTATCACTTCGTCATTTAATTGGCAGAGATTCTCATGTTTCAGCATAAACAGAAAAGAGAAACATTCGCCAAGCACAGGTTAGCAACACGCAACCGATGATACGTTCGGAAATAACCGCCAGTTAACGCCAAAAGAAATACCGGTAGTGACCAACTCATCACTGAAGAAAAGATGCCAGATACACGTAGTTTGGGCATTAGCAAGCTTGACGTCATGTCCACAGTGGAAGTGTGGTCCTGGGTTTCAAGTGAGGCTGGCCTTACACAAAATTGAGCGGGTGGTGACAACAGACACTTACGCTTGTTCTAAACAACACAAACTCGTAAATCCATCTCATTTTATTGAACTAACCATTGAATTCGTGGTTCTTCAATGTAAACATGGAATTCTATCAGGTTTCGGGCATCATTTATCAAATTAAACGAAAAAGCAAAATTTACATCACTTTATTTTCCAGCGTCTACAAATGTCGTCTTTAAAAGCGGAACTGGTCGGTCCGGGTTCATCCGGGACATAAAGGCAATGTTGCCAGTTCGGCTTTTTTGAGGCCAAATTTGTAATTTTTGGCTTTTTTACGTTTGAGAAAAGACCAAATGAAATTTGGCTTGTTTTAGCCTTTTCAGGCCGATTACATTTTTATGTCGATTTGGCAGATTCCTAGAAATTGTTTCTGGACAAAGAATGATAAATTTTCATTGGAAATTCTGCACAAGAAATTATAATTTTTTGTTTTGCTGTTTCAGGTCACTCTTCAGTTTACTAAAGGAGTGAGCTTTATTCTTTTTATGTATAAAATATGTATATATTGCCTTGTGAAAGCGCGTTTGGGTGTTTTAAGTGTCGTTGTGTCTTTATCTCGTATTTGGCTTTTATGGTGCTTTTTGGCTTTTTAGAAAGGTTGATCTGTCCTTTTTTGCTTATTACTACCAGGCAACCCTGCATCAAGGTGAGCAAAAAACAACCTGGACTGTTTTCATGGTTCGTCGGTTTTAAACATCCTACGAAATGTTGGGATGGGAATACACGAGCAATTAGTTGGGTACGGGCTGGTACCTTTCCAGTGACAAACGCAGATGACTGCCTTAGACTGTAGGTGGCGAATCTCAATAATTCATGAATCACTGATTCCACCTTGGTATTTGTTGTCACAAGTTGTGACCAGGATTCTAAAAAAGCGTCTGGCAGAAATGCTTGGTGCAGTTTGTTCAGTGACTTCAGTTTCTTTCAAGGTTGCAGAGTCAGAGTCGCAAGGAGTCGGATATTTTTGGGTGGAGTCGGACTCATAAGAACACTAGGAGCCGGAGTCGGATTTTTTTTATCCGACTCCGGAAGTCCAATTGGATAATTTTTTCCATCACACTCCTAAGTTAGGAATCCTAACTCATGCCTGTTGAAATGTTACAAGTTCTTTTGACACTTTTATATACACAGAGAATTCTTGCTGTGTACCACGATTTCCATTGTTTCCATTGACTGCTGGTTGCTAGAAAATTGTTGACAACCAAACTTAATTCATGTTATGATAAGGTGTCGGAAATTTTGGAAAGGTCGGAGTTGGTGTCGGACATTTTACATCTGACTCCGCAACCCTTGTTTCTTTTGCGAGTTACAGTGAACTATCGCGTCTCGCACCGTCGCACTAGCCTAGCATCGATCCAACCAGACTCTGTATTTACATTGACGGCAACAACTCAAAAGTTTTCAGTCCCTACAAAAAAACAAACCGTATTATGACAACCTTCTAATGACAGCTTTGTCAAAACAAAACACTGCTGCGTTTAAGAAAACTGTGTCGGCATCAGCAGCTGATCATGAGGGTGGGGGGGGCGTCTGCGCAACCATCGAAGTTCTCGTGTGCAATCATGCGTATCTAAATTATGCTTTTCCCGATATATGATCGGACCACATGAGACGGGCGGCAGCCTGGAGGCTTTCCAATGCAAAAAATAAAAAATCTAATTTCCGCACGGCTTTGTGGACACGGCTACAGTACGGCCTTTACAGCTTTCTAATTAACTCATTCCTATGAGTTTACACAAAGAATTAAACTGTGTCCAATCCCAACTCGCAGATAAACCTTAGAATCCACTCAATCATCACCGTGAATCAAAACGTTTGGCAGCCCGCCCTGGCGTAAATGCATCTTTTGGCAGAAAAGTGTTTACATTTTTTGTTTTCCGGTATTTCGCACTTTTCCAGGTCCTCTTGAGACCAGAAATAATTATCAGGGTACTCAGTGGACGATAATTACTGAAATACTTCATAAAACGTAAACAAAATAAGGTTGAAAAGTAAGTTTTACCAGTTAAAAATCGTTTAATGAAAAAGGTTGAGAAATTTTATCAAAATCTCTGAAAAAATTCGTGGCTGAAAATCTAAATTTTTCCGTTTAGTACTTTCCTTCACTTAAACTCATTCAGGATCAAACAAATCTTTCAGGCAATTGTATTTGAAGCATCTACGCAGTGAGACCTGAACAGTATGTCAGTGCTCTGCCGCCACCAAGTAGAGACACGCCAAAACTTTGGCGATATTCTCCCACACTGATCGTCCTCTCACCTTTGCAAGCTTTCAGATCAGGTGTCTGTGCAAATCCCATGGGGCAGTCACATTGGAAACTCCCGTCTACATTAAGACATTCTCCGTGAGGTCCACACAGGGTTTCATCTTCCAAGCAATCATCATTGTCTGTCGAAGCAAATCGAAATCCTCACTTGAAACATTTGCAACCAAAACTACTTCCAAAAAAAAAACTCAATGCTTCAGTATGGAAGAGTCTGCATAAGTTAAGGTAAACAAGGTAAACAACTCTAACACGCACCATGTCGCATCCGCTGGAAGTCCTGTTTTAATTCGGTGCCAGTTACAAGCTTGTTCACACACGCAGTCAATATATGTCATGAATGTTACAAAACTTGTTTCATTTACGGGGAAGCACCGCGTTTGCAAAATAAACGCGTAGCAACAACCACCAGATGAAAAATTTGAAAATCAGTCAAAATCCAAAAGGCACAAGCATAAAACTGACAAAAACTACTACGAATCAATATTAAAAAATCAAGCTACACCTTCAAATTGTAGCTACCTTATTATTCTCTGCACTGAGATGCAAAGACAGCTTAGCTTGAAATCCTGAAGTTATTTTTGTTGTTGCAAGATTGCTTCTAACATTCCACACTTTTTCAACATTGTTTTTGTTTTGCAGATTATTTTTTACTACAGAAACGTAGAGTTAGCTTGTTTTCTCAAGTGGTACAGAATCAAAATTAATAAGTGAGTCGACGCTTTTATAATCAAGACGTTGCTTGCTCCAGGCACCTTATTTGGGATTGCTTCTGTTGATAGTTTAGAGTAATGATTAACGCGCTCTGATATTTTTGTCCCTACATGATGATGTACGGGAACGATATTTTTCCTCCAAAACAGGTGGTACACGGTATTCCCGTTGGCTACAGCGCTGGGTTTATGCAAACTTGATGATTCGCCGGTTTGGGCAGTTAACGTTTGTTCATATAACTTTCGTTGAAAATACAATTTCCTGAAAACTTTTGAAGATGGAAACAATATTTTACAGCTATTTGCGAAAATTTGTGGACAGCACTAAAACAGAAAATAGCGTCAAAGTGGCTGCACGAAACAAGCTTTGAACAGTTGACAGACCCGAGCAAGAAAATCCATCGCCATGGTAACCCGTGTTGCAGTCGCAGGTGTATGTTCCCAGCTTGTTCCGGCAGGTGGCGTGCTCGTGGCACATGTGAGTACCGAGAGTGCACTCGTCGTCATCTGCGTGCAGAGCATTGTTGCATCACTCACAGCACTGCTGTTTGTAATTAACACGTTGGAATCGAACTGAGCTATTACCGTGACACATGAACCCGTCTCCATGGAACCCACTGATGCATCTGCAGGTGTAGCTTCCTTCAGTGTTGTTGCAGTCAGCGTTAACATGGCAATTGTGTTTCGACATTTCGCATTCATCCTCGTCTGCAAAAAATGATCAATCAATAACTTTTTGTCAGACTTTTACTGAACTGTGAGGTGGTATGCTGCATCTGAGGCCGTCTGATCAATTGCGGATTTAACTAAACAGCTGCCGGTCCAATCGTTTTGGTAAAAAAAAACTAATTTCCGGTGGACGCTTTAAGAAGACAAATAAATTCACTTCTTTCACATAATTTTTTGTGAATCAAACTTACTTTTTACACTCCTGTGCTCACAGCATTTATTGTATTCACTGCCTTTGTGCAGGCTTCAAACTTCATCATTTTTTACACTCAGTAAACTGTCCCCGACTAAGGTACTGCAGCGAAATCAAACAATAAGAAAGTTTCAGGAAGGGTCAATTTCACATTTTCAGGCGCAACTGCACCTAACATCTCATCCCGTAAGCAGTCGAAGATGCGGTCGTGACGTAAAAGTGTTGTTTGTTAAAACATCTGTTGTTGTTTGATTCAACCGCTTTGCACAGCCTCCAAAGCACAATCACAATATTTGCGTTTTTTAAAGATTCTGACGATAATACATTTGGTACCTTTAAACTGTTTTGGTTACAATACAAAATTGTAACCAAAACAGTTTAAAGGTAGCTTAGATTTTAAAACGCAATCTCTTCAATTTCAGTTCAACCTGGACGAATCTTCAACAACATTTACTTGCATTTTTATGATATAGGGCGGCGACCTACCTCCTTTCATTTAAACTTTTTTGCTCAATGATGAAAAGTAGGTCTGACAAGAGCGTCTTCACCAACGAAACACAATCGTTTTTCAGCACAAAGCCAGTAAATATAATAAACACTGTGAGCACAGGTAGCTAACAATACGTTACGATTCAAATTGCTGTCACTTATAATCTGTAAACAACTCTGCACAAGGAGCACATTGACTAGCATATACGCAATTTCAAAAAAATACTCTCATCGCATGTTGGTCAAAACAACGCCCTTATGTTGGTTGAGGTTATGCAAACACGTAGAAACAACGAAAGTACAGGATAAATCTTTTGGAACTTAGTACGACAACAATGTTAATAGTAAATGCTTTGAGTGCTCACCAACACATATCATCTGGCCTTGTGGTACACAGTAGCCTTCTTCGCACTGGCATGTGTAAGAACCCCGAGTATTGTGGCATTTTCCATGCATGCAAACGTTCGGGTTCTGTGCACATTCGTCAATGTCTTCACAGAATCTGGCCAAATAAATACTGCAATTTCGCAACTTGAAAACGTGAAGCTAAGAAAAGAACTCGTCGAATGATTGGGTTTTGCCATTCCCATTAGTTGCAAACTGCGATACAATGAGGGCAATGATTAAAATGTACTTACTGCAGATCGTTTGTTGCCATAAACCCGTCAAAGCAGACACAGCGGAATGCTCCAATAGTGTTTTCGCACCTCCCACCGTCACAACGATTCATTTGCTCCATACACTCGTCACGGTCTGATAAAGCAATTTTTTATTCACAAGAGGTAGAGAGTGATCAAAAAATGAAATCAAATAGTTTTATAAAATCTTTATTCATTTTGCTCAGATTAAGTTTAATCCAAGTTGAAATCAATTTTTGTCACAGAGTATTTGCAACAAGGAGCTACGCACTGAGTGAGTTTGATAGAAAATTTTCGACTTGAAATACTTTCTGGCCAAAAGCATAAGATCGGTTGTTATGACCGCCCTGCTAATACACCTAAACAAGTATAATAACGAAAATGCAAGATTTCCTAAACTTTGCATTGACTGCCGAAACTATTAGTCTTTCAAGCAGTGAATTACACTCACTACTTTGCTAAACTTTTTTCAAAGCTCTCACCAGCGCACACGTGACCATCAATGGAGAGAACGAACCCATCTTCACATGTGCATTCATATGAACCTATGGTGTTCACGCACCCCATGTGGCATCCTCCGTTGTTTGTTGCACATTCGTCCACATCTAAAGATACCATAATGCGGCAACAAAGACGTCGATAACGAGGAAAGTGAATTGGTTGCAAGCTCACTTACCGATGCAGCCCTCAGCGTTGGCAGTTGCTTGGTAACCAACATCACACAGACACATGTAATACCCCAACATGTTTTCGCATCTTCCATTTGGTTCGCAGAGGTCAGGTTGCAGAGCACACTCATCGATGTCTGAAAGCAAAACAGTTGGCCAGACTGGTGTACTGCAACGCTAGAAAGCAAAAATGCAAAGGTTTAAATTTCACTCACCAATACAGCTCTTCCCGTCTTCGTTGAGTGCTCTCCCGTCAGGGCATGTACATTGGTAGCTCCCTTCTGTGTTGAAGCAGGTCCCACCAGTACAGTAGCCAGGTTGGGCACATTCATTGATATCTGAGCAAAGCATTAACATTCAGAAGAACATGGCAAAAAATACGCTTCTGAAGTATAAAATGGATTGCCACCTAAAGCGTGAACATCTCATTTTGACAAATGTTACCTTGACATATTTTCATTGACGGTGATGGTTCGTATCCTTCATCACAAACACACTTGAAGTCACCATTTGTGTTTTGGCAAACACCATGTCCACAAAGACCAGGGCTGAAGAGACAATTTAATGTTAAAAAACAACATCATTGACCAGAAACGCAACGCAGTCATTTTCAAAAATTGAGCAAAGCAAAAATGTTCCAGAAAATCGAACAGATCAGATTTCTACTTTTCAATGGAATACGATATAGAACACATGGTTTATGGTACACTCTAATTACAAAAACACATCTAGCAAAGAGGTAACTTTCAAGCGTCTGGCTCCGAACCCCTTGTTTGTTTGAAGACCGTGCTGAGACGACTTTGCGTGGTTTATTGATTATTATTATCAACAAGCAATGGTAGCGATTTAGCGATTTTCACGAGTGACGGGTATTTTCGCAAAGAAGGATTCAACTGAAATATTTTTTCTGCAACATAGTCCAAAAATATCTTTAAGCAAAAATGTTTGTCTAAACTTCAAACGTTTGTAATACGTATCACATTTCCAACATACCAGAAAATTAAATGCAAATTTGGCGCCACACCCTGCCACACCCTGTCCAGAGCATGACGTGGCTTTAAAATAGTTGTAATACATGGGTGGGCGCGATTTTTGCAAGTATGAAGCACTGTTTGGGGAAAAAGCGGAAGACTCACTGTCTAGCCGTTATTATCATGTAGTACTCAGGCAAACTGTTTGTCTATCATCGGCCCTGGTCTACTCGGAAGGACCTTAAAATGTTTTCATACAAGATCAGTACATTCATCAACCAATCCAAACCGCTGCCGCAATTTACCTGATGGCACATTCATCAATGTCTGTGCAGTTTTGGTTCGTGTCGTCCAGCGTGAAACCTCGATTACAAACGCACACAAAGCTGTTGTCTGTATTCTTACAGACGCCATTCTTGCAAAGCTCAGGGAAGTCAATGCATTCATTCAAATTGTCTAAAAAAACAGAGCAGTGTTACACACTTCTCCGCAAGAGCAGTTTGTCTTTATTTGAATACGAGTTGAAGATCTTTACTCATTAGGCGAAACGTATACTCGGTAAACGGTAAACACCGTGGTGCATGCTTCACTGCTGCCGAAGGATTTTTTTGACAGATACAGAGCTGTTTAACGAAACAATCACTTACTGATGAAGTTGCCAGCGCAAAGGTCACTTTTTTCTTGAGAGTTGGCGGCTGGGCAGACCTCACAATCGTCACCCCAACTTTGGCCAACAGTGCAGCAACATGTTTGTTTCGTCATAAATGAGCCGAGATTTGGGTTTTCGCACGAGTCATCAAAGTAGCATCTGCCGACACGGAGATCTAGCAAAACATTCTCGAATATTTAAAAATAGACAAGTTGCTTGATACCTTGCAAAACGCATTTTTCTTACCAGAGCATGACAGGCCATCAGGGGTGAGGGTGAATCCTGGTTCACACACGCATCTAAAAGAACCCTCAGAATCAACACAAGTAGCCCCTTCACCACACACACCGAGTTGGCATTCATTGATGTTGACGCACTTGTCCATGCTCACATCAAACTTAAAGCCTTTTCTGCAAGCGAATTCTGCGCAAAAATTCCCAATGTTCAACACATGTTAAGGAAAACGACATAAAATCACTGAAGACAAGACATTACCGAATTCATCGCAACTCTTGCAAACAGTACTTCCCCAAGCAACTCCCACAGAGTTGCAGCATTCTTCTGCAGTCATTTCTTTGTTTCCAACACTGCCCTGACACCTTCCGTTAGAGTAATAGAGCCAACAACGACCAAGACGAACATCTAGATGAAACAGAAATGTTTAACTACTTCTATACGTCGAGACATGTCCATAAAATGTAACGGATGCGATGAACTCAACATATAAGTCAAGAACGGTCATTTGTGACGTGAACAAAGAACACGTTTTTGCTTTGCGATATCAAACGCCCAGGACCACAACCAGCTGATATATTCGGGGGAGGACAAAATGGTTGCAACTTGTTGTGCCTCACAACTAAACATGTTTTTGAAAATTTCTGGGGATCGGCAACTGCCCGGCACTGGTTGCGGGCCTGCAAGCGACAGATTCTGTTGCCATCTGCACTTTGCATAAAGGTAAGCGATCGTTGTATTACTGCAAACGCTACTCAGAGGAAAAATAGAAAGGAATGTGTGAGGTCAGTTTCCGTTTTTTTTTTAAGTTTTCGATTTCAACTTCATGTTGTAGTTAAGTGCTCATTACAGAATCGTTCAAGAACGGTCTTCGAAACGTAAAATAACTTCGTTTCACTCGAATGACTCCTAAACTAATTAAAACGAAAAAATAAACAAACTACAAAGTTTCAGTTGTCAAAAGAATGTTTGCGTGCAACTCGTCCGCCCCTCGGATAAGTTATTCACAAACGGATCGTCATTTTTACAGAGATCATGGCTGCTCTCGACGACGGAAAAGGACTCGTGTGTTCTTTTCGACAACACCATCAAAACAAAGCAATTCAACTCAGTTCTCAACCTTCCAAAAGTTTAACTTAATTTTAAAACCAAAGTTTTTTAATTGTGAGTTTGTGGTAGCGACTCTGAGATTCACTGGAACTACCAGGATTTTCTATGACTGGAATCTACGCAATGTTTCCAAGTGCCTTTCAGTAAAAGAAAATAGATAGAAGGCCCGATCACTTTTCATTATCAAACTGAAACGTAATAGATTATAAAATAGGACAGCTAATGCTTTCGGAAGAAAAATCGTCGTCTCAGCTAATCTAAGCAAAAGAACCTGTTCCACGGTATTTCTTTTTAAAAATTAACCCAGATGCGTATATCATCGTTAAGATATAATGAAGCAATTACAAAGGAGAACGTTATTACAAAGGAGAACGTAGCAATTACAAAGGAGAAGGTTATGCCGAAATGAAACAAAAAAATATAAACTACGTAGCAAAGGAGAAGGTTGGTACAGGTAATGCGATAAAGACTTCCTAATGACTCTACATTCTTTAGCTATTTCGAAGAACTCGAGTAAAACAAGTTGTCAGCTTTTACAACAGGAAACGCTCGTACCAAGTGTGCAGGATGTGCAAAATGAGGTAGGTCAACGTGCGTGCTTAACGCGGTGCATATTTTTGATTTACGCGCTTTCGGTTTATTTGTTTTTTTATTGTTTTGTCCTCACCTTTATACAGTAAGTCTGATTTGAGTGCATGTGCAAGCGGCCACTTGAGGTTGAGCATCTGCATTTGACGCACAAATGTGTATATTAAGCAAATGTGTAGATTAGGTGTGTAGATAAGTGTGTGGATCAAGCAAATCTGTAGATTAAGTGTGTACATTAAGCAAATGTGTAGATCAAGTGTGTAGATTAAGCAAATGTGTAGATTAAGGACCAACAAATTTTTGAACCGGGACCCAAAAATGCTACAACGACCGATGCTTATAAAGGATTTGTTTGGTTTTACAGAGAGAATTAACCTTTTATCTATTATTTCCATGAAATGCTATAAACATCGAAAGCTTTCACCTGCTTTTTGTCCAGTTACAGTCAATTGAAACGATATAGAACATCAAAACTCATTTGCGTACATACGCTAAATGCACATATCTTTACCGTAGCATTTGTGGCCACTGGCATCCAACATTGCACCTTCTTCACAGACACATCTGTAGGATCCGGCTTCGTTTATGCACCGGCCATTGACACATGGATTTGATACACATTCATCAATATCTGGAGAAAAACAACAAAATGTTCACAAGTGTGTTGGTTTACTGAAGGGACTAAAGGGTCGAGCCTTGCATTTGAACATGCCCCACCTTCGCAGACATCACCACTGAGCAGGTATCCGTCGTTGCATGTACATGAATAAGAACCAGGGGTGTTCCTGCAAATGCCGTTGCTGCAAAGATTTTGAGTGCATTCATCAAAGTCTAAAGAGAAGAAAATGTCGGAGTGAGTCAGAAAATTAAACTTTAACATGATCCATACAACAACGGCATAGATGCTGCGTTCATTTCATCCAAACATTCTTACCATAGCAGGATTTCTGGTTGTCAGACACCAGGAATCCTGTGTTGCATTCACATCTGTACTCATTGTATCCCATATTTATGCAGTGGCCATTCTCACATGGGTTTTCGAGCAGTTCGCACATGTTCCGGGTTGGAGCATTAACGCAAAGCACAGCGTGGTCGGCTGTGATGAAAAACATGGAAGGGATCAATTCCCCGCAGTACAAACAACAAGAGCGTTCAGCGCAGCGAATATGACACATGGCAGGTTTCTGTCTTGGGAGATATGCGCAGCATCACTACAACTACACGGCGCTATACACATTTTGTATGAGGAGCGATAAACCTCGAGATCCAACAGTAATTAAATCACAACCGTGACCGGGAACGTGGCCGCCAGACGGGTTCTGGAGAAACACAACGGAGTAGTTTTTGTTAAAGCTAAAAAACTGAAGTGCAACAAGAACAGTTTTCAAACATCAACGGTTCACTGTCGACGACCACATTTCGACAACGTTTATAACAGAGTTCAGCGATGTGGTTAATATTAATAGAAAAATTTTTACGAATTGTAAACAATCAATAACAGTTCTGTGAAGAAGCGTCAAAAAATCATGACTAATTTAAGCTGCCAGGCTACATGATAACTTGACGAACTCCTATTCGAACTGTCTGTGACGAAACAAAACAATTATTTACTATAGGGTTAACTACAGTAACTCGCTTATTCGCTTTGTCGTTGGTTGATTTGATTGAAATGAATAGCAACAAGGGTTTACTTATAAAGCAAGTTAAAAAAAGATTTTTAAATTTGTTCAATCCTTTATCGAGATTCCTACCAGCGAACCATATTTAACCGAATAGAAATGGTTGTCTTTGCAACAAGCTTGAGGTTGGAATTACCGGTGGTAGATCACAGGTGGAGCCTGGGGCACAGTACAGGTGCTTGGCCACTGGCAACCAAACTGCTCGGTTTTGAAATCACTGAACCAGAACAGAACTATTTTCTGAACCATGATAAGACATGTTTCACTACCAGTTCCTTGTTACATCATGAAGATTCGCGCTATTAGAATGAAAGTTTCCTTGCACTCGCTTCGCAGTGTGCTGAGTGGCCCAGAACGATCGCCAGAAAGTTTTCAACAGGGGGGTTTGCGTTTTTGCGCGCCGGGCTTTGAGTTTGTGCGGGGGGG
>Ga0210059_1001548_pt1 | contig 34890 bp, 17 predicted proteins | sample Ectturendosymbi2_FD_188042 | JGI IMG/M metagenome (GOLD analysis project Ga0210059, IMG submission 188042) | Ecteinascidia turbinata endosymbiont from Florida, USA - Sample 2 (SPAdes) (version 2) | ecosystem: Host-associated > Tunicates > Ascidians > Unclassified | place: Key West, Florida... | reverse complement strand
TTTATTTTCACAGAGACATTCCGCTTTCGTTGCTCATATCGATTATCGTTGTCGTGATTGCTTACGTGGGCGCATCAGCCGCCCTCACTCTGATCGCACCATGGTACACTATCAGCCCTGTGACTCCATATCCTACAGCTTACGCTATGCGAGGGTGGTACTGGGCCAAGTACGTTGTTTCAGTTGGTGCTCTAGCAGCTATGCTGACATGTCTCCTGTCCATCCTGTTTGTGGTGCCCCGGTACCTACTTGCCATGTCACGTGACGGTTTACTGTGGAGCTTCCTTCAAATCATCCATCCGAAAACTCAGGTAGATGGTTATAATTTAAGTTTGCTGCTACATCTAAGAACGTTTGCCAAAGCTCGGAAATTCAAGTAAAACAGTTTTGTTCTTTCCTAGATGTCGCGCTCAATTCCTTATAAAAGTTCGTAAGTGCAGTTTCTGTGCAGGTACCGTACGTTTCAACTTTGATTGTTGCCGCTATCAGTATGCTGATGACAATAATCTTCAGTCTCACAGCTTTGGTGGAATTCATTGCTGTTGGTCAGCTTCTTGCATGCACGTTTGTTGGAATTTGTGTTATCAGACTGCGTTATCAACCCAACCAGATATCGAGGTATGCTGTAAACTCTACGTCACACATCCAGAAAAGCAAACTGTGCTCGAATTAGTTGAAGTCCGGGAATTTTTACGTACTTTTCCCATACAACTCAGACGTTGTTCTTACTGTCCACTTGAAGTATCAATTTGCAATCTGAGTTGGTTTGAGCAACTGAAAGTTATTGGAGATAGATTAAAACAGCTGTTTCTTTCAACCTTTTGTAATCCACAGAACACTTTTTGCATTACTCTTGCAATCATAGGTGTAGGACAACGGTGCACAACCTGCGGCCGTACGGCCGCATGCTGCCTTCGATAATGAAATTTGCGACCATCCACATTAGGGTTGCCAGATGCGTTTTCTAAAATTCCGGCAATTTTTTCAACAGTAACAGATCCAGGCTGTATCGTAATTCGTAAGTGCATATAGCACGGATTCTCGAATAACGTATGTTTTTTTGTTTTTTTTTAATTTTTTTACTGACTTTATGGAGAAAAGTTTTAGCACAAAAGTTTTTCTTTCAATTCACAAAAGTTTTCTGACAACCACTGAAAGGACAATTTCAGGACAAAATTCCATTTCACATGGAATTCTGGGGGGTGGTCAGACATGTCCTGAACTGTGATGGAATCTCCAAAAGCGATCAAAAAAAGCAAGGGAAAGCTAACCTTTCGAGCAGCTTTCGTGTGTTTTCGAGTTTTTCCTGGCTGGTGCGCGACACTGTTTTTCACACATGATTGAGCAGAGCTGAAAGATAAATTTTTTGTGAATTGAAAGACAAAGTTTTCTCCACAAAGTCAGTAAAAAATTTTGTCCACAAAAAATGCAGAGCGGTCCTCATTCTCTCTTTGCCCTACTACTAACACTAATTTAAATGTATCAGTTGCCAAGCGCCATTTGTGCTTTAAACAGACAGTTGTACAGTAGAAAGTAGACTTTTAGCTTTAATATTTAGTTTTGCAGCTGCTTGGCAGCAACGCAGCGCAAAGCCAAACAGCGGTGATGTAACAAGAATCTGCATTGATGTGAAAAGATGCCTTGTTGTAACCATAAGTGTAGGAGCAGGCATATTTTTGGGGCTGCGAAGGATTTTTGCCCGAATTCTCCCAAACTTACCCAAAGAAACTGCAAAAAAGTGACCTACAAAAAATGGCGCCATTTTGCTCAAATCAAACCATGTTGGGCTCCATATTTTCAGGGAGCTTGCTCAGATTTTCCGGGATTTTGTGAAGGTTTTCCGAGGTTTTGCTCAGATTTCCACAGATTTTGCATGGATTTTAAGAGATTTTGGCCGGATTTTTACCAAATCAAAACTTTTGGGGTTGCGCTTGCACTCCCGTCTCCTACACCAGTGGATGTAGCAATGCACCCTTTCGTTGCCCGGGCAGCAACGATGGTCATTCATGAGTCATACGTTTCACTTGCATGCAGTGCAAACGAGCGAAAGGAACACCAACCACAGTCATTCCGTTTCCGTGTGAAACAAAAGTAGCGTATAAAGTTAGCTTCAGCGTTTTAAACATTCCCGTCGCCACAGGGGTGTTTGGTGGGATTAGCCCCCTCAAACAAACCTCCAAGCCGTCCAAATTGTAATATGAAATACTATAAACAAATAGAGGTTTGCATTCGAGCCCCCTGCACAAGCGTTCAAGCGCCCCTGAAAAAACGTAAAGCCCAAGCCCCCTATTGAAGACTTTCTGGCGACGGTTCTGGTTTTAAAGCGAGTTAAATCGGAGGCGGAATGGAAATTTCCCTCAGATGCATAGAAATGCAGAAAATAAAAACTTAAAAAGTCTCCGCCTTTTCGAAGTTGTTTGATAGAGGACTATTTTAAATTCAAACAATTTCTTTGTTATTGTACTTCGTTTTATAAATATTCATTTTCAAATTGCTATTCAGTTCTATTTTCTCTGCAGCTATAAACGAGCAGACCAAGGCCTAGACAAAGTGCAAGATTCTGAATCGTTGGCTTTGAAACCAATAACTCATGAGAAAACTGTAGGAAACGGGAATGACGCACTGAACGAAAAATCTGCTCTTTGCCCCACAAGCGATGAATCAAACATCGCTGGTTCAAGCAACAACACTCACGATTATGAAGCTTGCGGAACTGATCGATCTTCTGACAACTCTCCGCTCTTGTCTTCCGCCGAGTACGGAACTGTAAAAAAGTCCGTATTAACTTCTAGATTTGGGTTTTTGTTCCAGTGGGCGACCAAATATGAAGCTGGAAATGTTCCCTTGTATAGCTTGTTGTTAGCCATCTTCTGTTCCACTATGGCAACTATTTTGCTTTTGTTTGTTAGTTTCGAAATAACTCAGTGGTGGTTCATAACCTTGCTAATTATTCTCATCTTGACAACAATTCTTTGCTTGATGCTGATAACGGCTTTCAACCAAGACAACTCAATCAGGACCTTCAAGGTAAGTTTCTTGTGTTTTAGAATTTAATTTGTCAATCATTAGTGATCTCCCTCTGAAAATCTTCAGCTTGCGCTATTCTTTGCTCACAGTATCATTTACACATGAGCGGATGGAGCAACCAGCTTCACTTTGCTAAACATCTAGTGTTATGACATGAAATACACGGTGCTTACCTGAGACATAAAACAATTTTAACAGTGATAAAACTTTCAAAACAATTTTTGATAAATGATAAATATTTTTAACCATAAACAGTCAGAGAAATGCTTTAGATTTCAAAAGCATTTCGGAAATCGGAGATCAAAATCGGAAAATGGTATAGGCTTACGACGGAATTTAACTTTTCCGTGCATCCATGATTCTATGCGCATTTTATTGTTAATGTGGGTAAAGAGTTAAGCATCAAATTGATTCCTTAGAAACTCCTGGAAGATTTCCCATATCATACCAATACCTGAAATTCATAAACAGAGATGTAAGTCGGGCCGGGCTTTTCTGGTCGGGCTGGTTCGGCTAAAGCTTGTCAAAATGCTTCGGGCCGATTTCGGGCCTGCATGCAAATATTGGTTTGTTATGTTCAGAGCAAAGATTTTTTTTGTTCGTGACCTAGATTTGTTGTGCTGTAAATGAAGCGATTGTGATTTTTCTTCAGCTCATTCTAGAATGGCAAATACAGCGGCGTTCTTTTGCTCTCTGCTCAGATTAGTCTTACCCGCTTTTTGAGGTGACAGCCGGGAGGAAATTAGGACTCGATAGAGTTACGTAGAAAAGATCAATCACTTGCGTAATTCGTGACTTGTTTTAAGAAACGATTTCCTTAGATCTAGCACCAGGCAAGGACGGGCTTAAATCGGGCTTTGAAATAAATGTCAGAGTCTGGCTGGTTTCGCATTTCAAAATGAGGCCCGTTTACCACTCTGTTTATAATCCAAGTTCTTTATATGAATATAGACCAAATTCCCAGTATTCTAAAAGTTGTTTGAAAAATTTCTTTGTTAGAGAGTCTACTCCTGTTTACTGAACACAATCTCATCGGTAAAAGGCACTGGTTTTAGAGAAAGTCACTCATCTGCATTAGCCATTACAACCATTTAAGATAAACTACTCAGTATCTTTGATATAAAATAAGCTCTTCTCAATTCTTTACTTTGGAACTTAACCAAGGCGTTTCACAGCTGTGATCATGAAATTTTACTTCATAAACTCTTCCACTACTTATATGCATAACAGAAGGCAGTGTACCATAATTTGCTTTCAAATCTTCACACGGAACGATACTTTGTTGAGTGCTCAAGGTTCCGTCCGTGGTCTTTACGTTTCCTTATTAACGTCAATGGTATTATAGTGGACACATCAAGCTTACACTTTTCATATTACTACTTTACTGGTTGTTCAAAAGTGTGGTCTATACCAGATTCCATTGAGCCTTCTGGTAACTTACCTTCAAAAAGCAATTTAAGAAACACGTAGTAGATGAACTAGAAAAACATGGATGTGTTTACATATCATTTCATTCCAAGAGGAACATAATGCTACCTCTACAGGCTTTAGCATTTTGATAAATCTGTGTTTTTGTTTCTTATGTATTTTTGCTTGTGATTATTTCTTGTGCACATCCTACATTTTATGGATGGAATTACACTCCATAGATGTTTTACCCCATCAGTTTTTATTTCCTATTGTTTCTAATATTTTTTGACCACAACCACACCGAATTTCCACAAGGCCTGCATTTTTCATTTGTAATCATTCCTTATTGTGTCCTGTGTTTGTTCATTCGTGTGTTTGTTTGTATGTTAACTGCGCTGATTTTCAACTGTTAATTTCTACCACTTGTCAGTAAGTTTCAAGTGGGTTGGTTAGTTGACCTCTATGGTCTTTCGCCAGTCCTATGGCACAGTGACAATAATTCTTTATCTTGTAACCTTCAACGGTTCTATGGGGCGCCGTTCGTAAAAAAATTATATCTAAGAGATTTAGCACAAAAAACTGCTGAATCAGTCACATTTAGCTAAATCTGTGCATATTTACTTAATTCAGACACATTGAGTTAAATCTCCACAGATTTACCTAAATCGGTGCAGATTTAGTTAAATCGGACACATTTAGCTAAATCTGCGCACATTTAGTTAAAGATGCGATTTAGATAAATATGCAAATATTTAGCTAAATATGCACAGATTTAGCTAAATCTGTACACATTTACCTAAATCTGCACACATTTCCCTAAATCTGCATGCATACATAGGGCTGAAGCGTGTGGGCTGTGACGAAAAGCATGGTATCCTGTCTAAAGAAATATTTGGTGTTCTCTGTCAGTAATCCTGACAAAAGCTAGGCTACTTCGAGGCATAAATACCATGATTTTATTCAAAGCAAGGTGGTTTCAGGTCTAAATTATGGCTGTTTTTGTTATAATATTGATTTGTGTATAGAGACGATGGATGGCAGTCAATTTGTGGTGGTGGTATTGGCATATTTCTTGCACCAAGTGTAAGATTTGTCATTGTTGTTGCCAAACACAGTTACTTGGGCTGAAAGTCTCCTCCATTGTTGCATGTCTAATGTGTATTCTCTGTGCTACACGTGGACTGATTGTGAATTGGGAAATGTGGGCCTGAGGCAGCTACGCAAATAGGCTAAATAGGAGCAAAAGATAGGCATTAGCTACATTCTAAACTATTCTTCAGTGTAAGGAAAATAATTGCAATTAATCGCAAGAATCTCTTTTTTGATATATCAATACATAGTTTGTGAAGATTGCAGCTGCAGGCAAGACTCAAAACTTGCAAACATTGGAGTTACTTGATATTTTGCAAATTTATGCAATCGGATACCAGCAAGAACGGTGTAATTGTGCAAGAACATTTGCCCAGTAGGCCTAAAGGTGCAATGAAAACGTAGGTTAGATTTGAAGTGTTCTTTCACTTTTATCGATTTCAACGGTGTTGCAGCTTTTCTGGTAGAAACCGGTTTATGAGGGAAGCAGCATCTGTTTCAATTGATGCTCTATACAACTGATATACACCTATTTCAGGCAAGGCAGCCTAGAACACAGCATTGTAGGGCTACTCTCACTTAACAACCAACTGCGAGAGATAAATCCAGTGCCAAATGTGAACCAAAAACAACGTCAAATATTTTTCTAATCTGTCAAGTTCTGAAATGTCCACAATCTTCCAGTCCTGTTTCCTTGTAGCAATCCTCGTCAAACTTTGGACTGATCTTTCAAAAACTTAAACTAGCATATTTGCAAGGTACTGCATCTGTTGCAGTCATCTTCCATACCATACACTGAAGGATGTTTTAAATACGCTACAGCCTATACATATTTTGTGTTTCCATCTAAGTGCATTTCCACCATTGGTCCACGGCCAAGATGTCAAAAAAGTCCACGTGGGGCATATAAGCAATATACATTAGACCACTAACAATTACAATGGAGAACACTTTCAGCCCAAGTAACTGTGTTTGGCAACAACAATGTCAAATCTTACACTTGGCCCAAAAAATGAAGCCAAGACCACCTCCACAAATTGACTGCCATCCGTCGTCTCTATACTCAAACCAATGTTATAACAAAAACAGCTATAATTTAGACCTAAAACAGCTTTTTTTTCAAGGAGAATGTTAGGTACCCGGTATGGATCCGTAGGGACCCGATTTCGTTGATTCTAGGGACCCGATTTCCTCTGATTTTATGGACCCGATGATAATTTTCTCTGATTCTAAGGACCCGATTTGAAATTCTAGGGACTCGAATCGGGTCCCTAAAACGCCTTAAAAATCCCTGCCTAAAACCACCTTGCTTTAAACAATACCAGGGTATTTATGACTCGCAGTAGCCTAGCTTTTGTCAGGATTACTGACAGAGAACACCAAGTTTTTCTTTTGATAGGATACCATGCTTTTCGTCACGGCCGACACGCTTCAGCGCTAGATATGCAGGTAATTTTAGGGAAATGTGTGCAGATTTAGGTAAATGTGCACAGATTTACCTAAATATTCACAGATTTAGCTATATATTCGCAGATTTAGCTAAATGTGCGCAGATTTAGTGAAATATGCTTTTTGCATTGCTTTTGCTTACTAACTGAGTCATACGAAAAAATCAATTAATCACTTCAAAACTTTGAAATTTTTTCAGGTTCCGTTAGTTCCGTTTCTTCCATACTGCAGCATTGTGATCAACATTATACTGATGCTCAAACTAAACCCCTTGACGTGGATAAGATTTGGCGTGTGGATGTTCATAGGTTTGTCAGGACGTTTGGTCATATTGTAAAATTTTCGAGTTAGCGTTGTTCGAACAAGCATTCGTAGCTTGCTTTTTCTCCTCGGAATTACCTGATTCTTACTGAGATGTGTACTTTGGATTACCGTATTTCGCTTCCTTCCTGCACATTAAATAGAACAGAAGATATGGTCTGGGATCTTTACTCGCGTAAACAAGCTTGCTAAGTAGTCTTTGAAAATAGGCCTAATACGTCGCCCATTGAAAAATGTTCAAAATTTCCTTTACTTCATGATATTCGATTAAAACAAACATTTTCAAAAGCATGGAAACATGGGATTCCTTCATAACTTGTTTTGAAAGAAATTCCATGTATTCCAAAAAATGTTACAACAGGGTTGCGGAGTCGTTAGGAGTCGGAGGTTTTTGGGTGGAGTCGGAGTCGGATTCCTAACAACACTGGGAGTCGAAGTCGGATTTTATTGCCCGACTCCGGATGTCCAATTGGATCATTTTCTACGTCATACTCCTAAACTGAGAATTCCTGTTGAAATGGTACAATTTCTTTTGAAACTTTTGTTGAAACAGAGATTTCTTGCTGTGCACCACGATTTCCATGGATTTTAACAGCCAAATTTCATTCCCTATATGTTAAGGATTCGGAGTCGGAAATTTTGGAAAGGTCGGAGTTGGGGGTAGGAGTCGGATATTTTACCTCCGACTCCGCAACCCTGTGGTACACCACGTGGCCGTACTAACACTCTCGTTGAATTTATAACATGCAAACACACAGACTATAAAATGGAGATTTATAAAGACTACCTGGCACGACGTTTCGGTTGTGAAACACGTTTGTAACGTTTTACTGGCAGTAAGAACTGAGCCTTTGTTATAAAAAATTGCATCAGAACTTTCCTATTTTTTGTGAAACATTAAAACGAAAACGCTCGATACAACAGATTCTTCCACTGCTCACGAAAGAACTTCAAACAAAAGATTTACTTTACAGTTGCAAGATTCATTAATATTAAAAGCAAAGCATTTATGTTGCTTTGCAAGAAGTTTAGAGAAAGCATGCTAGTCACAATAAGTTTACTTTTTCCCTGAAAAAACGACTAGTTCATTGAATAAAATTGTGCACCAACTTCCATTGCTTCTATTTTAGTTGTTCCATTCAAGTCATATACGCGGTAATTTCAACAAATTGAAGATTTCTTATCTTTCATTTTGCATTTCAGGTCTCATCATCTATTTCGCCTACGGATATCGCAATAGCAAAGCTGGTAAAAAAGATTGAAAATACCAAAGAAACATGTTTCAACAGAAAAGTTTGGAGAAGAGGGCTCATGGTGAACATACCTTTAGCAAAAGCAAGAACCAACCAGCATCGCCAGATGTCCGTCATATAATAAAAAATCACAAGTTGTATCACTGAATTCAAGTGAAGAAACACTCACTGAACTACCAAGAAAGAAAGCTGTACATGCAGCACCAGGGCCACAACCAACTATTATAGAATAGAAAGTACAGCAATCTATGTGTTGAAAATATAACAGTGTGGAAACATCCAGTGCACAAGAGAAACCATAGGTCTGACTGGAACATGCAGGTGTCTCCATCACAGGCCCGTAACCAGCTTGGGACACCAGTAGGGGCGAAGAGTTTTCTGAGAGGGGCCCAAATTTTTTGAACTATGTCCAATAGTTTGAAAATATATCCAACAAATTTTTCCAAGGGGGGCGAAAAATTTTCTAGGGGGTCTTCTCCCCCCTGCGCCCCACCTGGTTACGGGTCTGCTCCATCATATTAATAATGCATGACGTACAACAGTGACCTTTGCTCATGCAAGAACTCCAGAGCAATCACGAACTGTCTGGAAGCGAAACATCGCAATCGTGTTGCACTTGTAGCTGCATACCTAAACGTCGGTGATCTAGAGGCGAAAAGGGTCATGCACCCCTCTGTCACCTCATCATGCAGTAAAGATGGATTTCGAACCTTTGAAACAAACCCGAACAGAACTTGCGATGAATTCAAAGTTGCGATAATTCGCTGCCACATGCCGTTGCTGAAATGCCTGAAAGTCTGAATCATGGCATATATAAAACAGGGCACTGTTGCGACCAGAATTTAAATTGGATTTTGATAAATAGAGCAGGCAAGAATTGCAATACAGCGTTTGGCAATTACTCTGGCTGTAATGTGGGAATGAGACGCTGCTGCATTTCATGGCAAGGTTTGTGGCGATTGATTCCTTCGGGAATACCAAGCAGTTCATGAATTGAAGGTTTAAAGTCAATTTCAGTTGCCAAAAGCTTCACGTTTGGCTTTTCTGCTCACATATTTGCTACTCCTAATGCAATGTGAATCGCAATGTTTTCTGCATATTCTAGAAGGAATAGTCAGTGCTCATCCTGTCATTTATGTCACTGCACTCCACGTCACGCACAACTATCATTACGCCCAGGAGTTCGAGCTCACGAACGCCGTTTGTTACATGAACGTTAATTGACATAATTTGCCTGTATGAACACGGGTCTTGTCTAGAAAATGAACAGCCAGTCGTTTTCCAGTTTTCAATTAGCTATACCGACGCGTGCAGTGAGCGCAAAAGAAATTAACCTACTGAGGACAGGTGCTGCTTATCAGTGATAAACTTCGTGGTCAGTGCGTTAAACAATCCGGCAAGATAACGGCAATATCGCCGCATAGTCGGTTGCAAATATGAATGCTTGAACTGTAGACCTACTGCCGGAGTCGGAATCAGTGAATTTCTTTAAAATTTCAGCTCCGACTCCGAATCCCTGGTTAGCAGTCAGTTTATTTTGATTTCTGCGATAGTGTGTGGTTTTCGCAAATTGGTTTGGTTTTTATTGTATGCGTTATTGTATCGTAAGTTCGTAACTCACTCATATTCACGTTTGAGAAAAGCGTAAAACTCCATACAATGCTGCGTACAGAACTGCGGCAACACGTCAATCTCAAAGAAATACCAACGAAAAATATCCATATTTTTAAAAACTGATTTATGTTTAGCTATTTTAGTCGCTCTTGCTTCGTTCATTGCTTATTTTGTGAAGTCTGACAATTCCTAATTATGTCACAGCCTTCTCACGATTTTGTTATTACTAGGTTCATTGACGTTCGTAAACAGGTCATTGTCTTCTTTTGTAACTGTGCACAGTCTTTTCGTTCGACTTTTGATGGATGATATCTCATCTTCCAATTTTCAGAGTTGCAGCAACCGTGTACATATGACAAGTTTGTAGGTGCTGCTTTTCCGAATTTGTCGAAAACCCACAACCTTTGAGAGAAGGGTTCGGTATTCCGAGTTCGGGTTATGAAGGGCGCGTTGAAGGAATTTTGCCTGAGCAGACCTGATGAAGCCCAGTGGTGGACTGATGGAAACGCCGGTGTGACTTAAGTTAACACTTTATAAACGAAAGGATTTTCAAAATTTTTAGCATAAACAATGACAATGGTTTGTTAAGCTTGTGGGCTAGCTTGACTCCGTTTTTTGTTCAGCAAGCAATTAAAGTTTGTACGCGAATTAGTTATCATGATTGGGAGTCAAACGATGTTGCTGCATGCTTGACTTATGCTAACGTGCCAAACGTATGAGCTTCGGTTGTTTCGTGCTTCCACTTAGTGTTTTCATTTAATCGAGTTTGCACTTTGGAGCACTTCGTGCATTTTGCTGCCAGTTGTTCATCGCTCGTCAAGTGTTGTTTATACAAGTGCTACAGTTGAACTACGTGCATGATGAAGGTACTGTGAAATGTAGGATAAATAGTTCTGTATGCCTGTGTGAACTCTTAGGAGTTGCACGGCATTATTTTGAAAAATTTGAGAGCTATGGCAGCCAAACAGCAAACATATGGAATTGAAGAAATTTTGGCACGATATTTCATTGAAAATTAATGCACGAGGCAGAAATTACAAGTTTTGTTTGAGTCGCACAATTTTTTTAATCAAAATATTGAAAGCGATGCTCAGAAACAAAACGAAAAGATCAGCCTGGGTTGTCAACGATGAAATACCTTGTTTCAAAGTACATCGGTTTCTGCGACATGGTTCGGCGAAAATTATTTGATTATTATGAGGATTGAAACTGAAAGTTAATTTATAACTAGGGCAACCAAAAGCCAATAAAGTCAATTTTTTTCTGCTTTTTTTAAAGCTTGTTAAACGTCCACAAACCAAATTTCACGCTCATAGCATAATGGGAATCCCAAGTTACTAGGTCAAAAAAAGTCAAAATATATCATTAGGTCAAAATTTGTCGTTGGGTCAAACTTTTCTTGCAGCACAGTTTTTTTCTCTATCGATATTTTATTGAAACTACAACAACAGATATTGATATGCTTTTGCAAGTTTAGTTGCAATTCTGTAATAATAATGGGTTTGTTGCGATTTCTGACGTAACAATGTTGTTTTGCCCACCACTGGACGATTGAATGCTATATGTAGGAAACTCTAGCAAAGGCGCGGTAAGGCAAGAACAGTGGCGTATCTATGCAAAGTGGCGCCCATGGCAAAATTTTAATCTGCGCCCATTCTAATAATTTAAATATTAAATGTAGGCACAATTTTTACGAAAGATAAACCACAAAGAAACTAATTTTTTTTAATTGTATATATTTGTGTTTACTTTTGCTTTGAACTTTTCAGCAAATAGAATGTAAATTATCCATGACGACTACAACATACTTCTATACTCATTTATTTTTATTATGATAAACATCAATAACATTCAAATAATAACGTTATCGTACATCAATAACATTCAAATAATAACCTTATCATAGTCTACAGGTCTACATATTGTTGCCTAACAAAATTGCATATCTTACAAAAAAATCAAACATATTGCAACTGCAAACGACAGTTTCTTCTGAAATAAAAAACATTCAATCTGAATTGTACAAAAAACAATTTAATGCAAGTCATGTATCATTTCTATTCAAAAAACACAATTCCATCGACACATAAACCTAGCCTATTCAGCCTTTTCCGGTTAAATTACACAAAAATGCTAATTAAAACAAAACAACACTTTCCGTTCCTTTATCGAAGCAAATTCGTCAATAATTTCATCAAAGTACAGCAAGCGTTTGCTGTTTCCTCCCTTTCTATTCTCATCAAAGCTATAGCACATAATCTTCCCTGACTTATTGTTAATCAATGAGGACCGGAGGTATGAAAGGACCAGTTTCAGTTTACTGAAAGATCGTTCACAGCTTGCTGTAAATACTGTATAACTGCCATCATTAGCATTATTTGCAAAGCAATTCGAAGAATGTCAGGAGGACTTCAGGACGCGATAATTTTAAGTTGCACCACTTGAAACCAACATTTTGCAATCTAGACTCTTCTCGTATAATTGCTTGCCATCTACATCTGAACTGTACACAGATCCTAAATTGTCACACGTAGATTTTAGTTTCTCACAGTCGGGACCTTTTCACAAGGCATTGGACATCGAACAGAAACCCAAAATTGACAGAAAAGCTAGCTCTAAACAAGAAGAACAAATCTCTTGCATGAGTTAACATTTTTGCTCAGCTAGTACGACAACGATACTAACTGCTAATTTTTCGAGGACTAACTGATGTTCTCTACCTTAGTCTCCGAACTGGAGCATTGTAATCAGTCTATTTATGGGACACTAGTGGCGATCGAAGAAGTTTTATGAAGGAGGAATGGGCCGCAGTAATTTAAGTAATTTGTAAATCTGTACGACCTCAGGAGCAGTTATTTGCGTAACAGTCAGATTCTCACAGCCACGGACTCAAACTTGTCTCAGCCTGATTCTGACTAATATCTTCTGTAGATATGGCAAGGGAGCGTTCTTGTTCTGCCACAACGTCTGACCCTCGTGTTAGAGCATGTCACAATGCCATAGTTTCGTCATAATCCTTAGTGGTGCTGGCGTAACACGCCCGACTTAATGTTTTAGGTAAGGGCGCGGTGTTGATGCAGCTTTGCAGTTTACGAATGCATGGGGAAGGGGCATAATGAGGGGGGGCAAGAGGGGCACAATTCCCCGGGCGCCGAATCACCATGGGGGCGCCGAAAAGGCCCAACAATGTCACAAGTACTTTCTTCAATACAGTACATTTGCTTCGTGAAGACCTCAGGTTCGAACATGGGGGCGCCAAATTTGCTTACTGTCCCGGGCGCCATCTAATCTTGTTATATCCCTGGCATGGGGCGCAAAATAGAGGTTCAAGAAACTGTACATAAAGATTTTAATTTTTGCCAAGCAATTTTTGTGCCCCCGTCAAAGTGGCGCCCATGGCACGTGCTATGCCTGCCATACCCTAAATACGCGACGAGGCAAGAAACGTGGTCTTTGGTAAATGCTCAATCCATTGTGCATATAATAGTCTTTCAATTTCATGGTGTTCTCAGGTTTTATTCAACTGTAGTTCTTACTTTACTCATCAATTCATCATCCCCAAAATTAAACAACCAAATTTTTCAAAACTTCGATGCATAGAGTGCAGGAACATGCTTCTGGATTAACCTCAACACCTAAGGCTGAATTATTTTGCAATTGCAAAGGCAAGAAATTTATAGGTCAAAATAAAGTCAAAATTTTTAAATTATAAAGTCAAAATTTTAAGTTTTTAGGCCATAAAATTGGTTGCCCTGTTTATAATACATTTTGCGCAAAAGCTACTGACGTGCATTCACTGAAACAGTAGTAGTCCTTCAATAAAAACATCGAACTTCCACGGCATTGCAAATTTATTTGGGTGGTGAGCCTTTGTTAGCAAAACAGAGTTTGTGCCCCGTCTTCATGGTGGTTCTTCATGCAATCATCAGCTCACCAATCTTGCGAGACCATTTTCAAATATCCACAGCAAAGAGCGTGTTTTATTCGCTACCTCCACTATCCGCATATCTTGTATAACAAGCACTTTCTCTGTAAGTTTTCTGTCGAGCGCAAACTTTAGTGGAATTTTATCCGATAGGTCTTCGGAATGGATTATTTGGCGCCGCCATTTTGGCGACAACTATTTGGCGCCATCCATTTGGCGTCGACTTTTTTGACGCTGAGCTGTTTTGTGCTGAGCTGCTGATGACGTGTCTTTTTAGCATTAATGAATCTTCCTTTCATTTGTAGAGCCCATGCCAGAAATGGTTGAAACGATTCTTTGCAAGAGGGATAAACCAACTTTTAGCCAAAATGCTATCTATACATTTTAGACAAATGCCAAAGAAATCATCTGCTCGTGGTGAGCATCACGCTCTGTGAAGAGGAACTTTTGCCCGCCTGTTCCAATTCAAGCCGGGAATCGAACTGTCATGATTCCCAGGGAGAGAACTAATCTTTTAGCCAAATTACCAACGCCTTACCGACTAGACTAAAGAAGCGCCTCTCTAGTCCGGCGGATCTAGGCATTATTTGTTTCGACTTTCGCCCTTCGGCTTCTTCCCCTCCTTCTGTCCACCCTTCCGCGTCTTTTCCGCAGTGCCCGCATTGCCACTTTCTATTGTTTCCGCTGTCTGAGTGCTTTCCGCCGGGGAATCACCCTTGGACTCAGTCGATTTTTCTCGCATGTAATGGCCTAGCGCCATTACATCTGTTTTTTTAATGACAATTCAATATGTCTGTATTTTTGCTTGAAAGTGATAAACTCAGGTCATTCAAACGAATGAATATGTCACTCAAACACGCTAGGATTTGGTTGAATATTTGCGATTCCAGCTCTTCAAGCAGATCACAGTGACTACTTTCCTACAGAACGACTGGTTTGTTCCCGCAGTTCTATTCAACAGAAGTGTGAGCAGGCGGGCTGAACCCCCCAAGTCACAACCAATACCTCCAAACTCAAGCTCTGGTCGCCTCTATGATGTCATTTTCCAATTCATTGTATACTACTACGAAGCACCGCCAAACAAACTTAAATCCACCCCCAGTGCTGTTGATCTGACGCAGTGTCGTGAAGAGGGGGCAAACAGGGCGACGGCCCCGGGCATCTAAGGCAGGAGGCATCTAAAGAGTGAAATTACAAAAATCAAAATGCTGTAACCAGATGACTTTTCGTATTGTAAGCCTGCTAACACATGCTGCATGGATTTAATTTTTTGAAACTTGTTTTTTTGTCAACACTAGTTTTTCCGTATTCAAATGCTAGTGATTCTCACATTCTTCAATACCACGGACCTATATCATAGGTGCGCAGCGCACACCCAATCACACTGATAGTGACGTGACTTTTTCCGGATCGTGCGATCAAGGAAAAATCACAAAAAAAGGATTGAAAGATATTTATGGACATGTAATCGATTTTCTGAGCCAAATTTCAAAACTGCCCTATTTCATTTGCACGATTTAGCTGACTTTTTGATGCATCACTTGTTTCTCGTTTCGTTTTTTGATGTGGCAGCCCTGGGTGTGCCCTAATACAGCCGCACACCTGTGCTTGCAATATGTGCATCATTTCTAGCTTGGTCATTTAAGTGACAGTTCAGACGGACTGATCATACCGGCTCACACGACCCTGTATCTGTTCTGACCCCCAATAGTTGTATATATAACACTAACAGCCACAGAATATAAAACAAAAGTTTTCTTGCGTACTATATGCGCATTCTCAATTCTTGTGCAGTTTAGCAAGTTTCAAACTGTCAACCCTGGGTGTCCGCCATCCCATACCTTTCCTGCTCGACTGCTATTTGACGAGAGATTAGCGCAGTCTGATATTTTTGCAATTTTGAACTGCCCTGCCATAGCGTTGAGTATGTTTGACTCCACTGTTTAATGCGCAGCCTTATATTTTTTCAGTTGTGAAATGGGCTGACGTAGCACTGAGTGCAGGGCCGGATTAGCCATTGGGCAAACCGGGCAAATGGCCAGGGCCTCGCGCTTTTGGGGGCCTCGCGCTTGAATATCAAAACACTCCTTCGCTGGTTTTTCATGTTTTTAAGCTATTCACCACGCGTCAAAATTGTTGAGCTTTTTCATTACTGCATTTAGTTAAGGAAACTGACAACTTTGGCATTCATCGTCTTTGGGTGACTTAAAGCTTAAAAAGAAGTGAACAAAGCAGCACCACGCTTCACGACCCAATATTTAGATCGAAGTCAGTGCATCCATGGGTATCCACAGAAATTTTTCCAGGAGGGCAACGCCGAAAGTTTGCTTATCCTTTTCAGGTTGCTGATGATTAAAGCAAATGGATGTTCACAAAACGCTTTACCCTTTCTACCCATTACTCTGTTCTGGATGAAGATCAATTTTCAGTCTTTTGTCTGAAATGTTTTTCACACTTCGGCTATCAGAAATGTTTTTTCTTTTCATAAACTGCCTAATATCCATTTTTCTAGCACTTCCTACAAACAAGTCATAATTTAGTAATAATCAACGGCCAGAACAACATGACCGGTGAAAAAAAAGGAAGTTAGACACTCACAAAATTGTTTCAAGCAATGAGAAGTAGAAATATATCTTGACAAGACTATCGGCCAACTTACTCAAGCTAGAACACCACACAGGCTTAAAAAACTGAGCAGATGAATTACGAAAACTCGCCACAGCAAATATAGCGTTGCACTTAGTGTTTACTAAGAAGTCAGAACAAAACCTTAGCGATAAAGTCGTATTTCTAGACGTTGGCATAGACCAGGCCTGCACAACTCAGAAAGCTCGAAGGGCCAAATTATATCAACATAAATTTGCCACGGGCCGAAAAAGTCTGTTTCATTTCGATGTAGAGTTTTCCCTGTAGTATGGAAGAAATTCTGGAACAACAATTACTTATTCCAGGTTGAGCTTTTGCAACGTTTTCTACAAGTGAGTAGGCTCTCGCGGGCCGCAACAAAAGCTTCCGCGGGCCGTGCAGGCCTGGCATAGATGTATTCTAACAAGCCACGTTTTTTTCTAGTGTGTGAAAAGAAGCCTGCATATGAGTCGATTCAGCTATTCACTTGGGGATATTGATCACAGTCTCACACTAACAGTAGTTTTTTCAAACATGTGGAAGCACAGCTACATTTTTACTCAAGCTTCTTTTCACACAGTATAAAACTATACGTGGCTTACCGCTATCAGCAGAGTTAATGTCTCACTGCATTGCCTGCCAAGATGTTTGTGTTCAATAGTCACATGCAAGGCTCCCATTCAGTGATTTCAAATAAACCCAGATTGCACACCAAAAAAGCTTACTCGTACAATAAAAACCCGGAAAGCTTGTGTTACGAAAAAAGCATACGAGTACTCTTGTTTGAATTGAGACCATAATCGAATACTGATCTAATAATTATAGTTCCTTTCCAAGTTTTCTTCGGCAGCGCAAACACATGTGGACGGCCTTTTTGTTGCTCAAGACCTCTTTGATATCACAAGTAACGTATTCCGTTCATGATATCTCTCACTAATTGTAGAATTACATTTGTTATTTAACTAGAAAATTTTGTGCAATCCTAAACTGCAGCGGGATCTAAAATCCCACAAAAATGTAATCCCAATGCCTTCTTCCTCTAATTGAAATTTGCGATAGTGACTATATCAGTTATAGATAAAACAAAGCGCTGTTGTCCGCTTGACCACGGAACAGGCAAACTCGTGACCACGAGGCAGGCGCGTAGCCAGAAATTTAGGTAGGGGGGCAAACAACAACCGAGTTTCAACATTTAAATATTTATTACCCCTTGTTTTTAAAGCATCATCCATAAAATGTGCATTATTCTGGCGCTTTTTTTTGAATGATTGTGTTCAGATTTAAGCCGGCAAATGGAAAGTTTATTTTCATTGAATTGACAAGTTTCAAAAATTTGTTTTTGAAAAAGTTCCAAGCTTCTACGTTGGATGAAAGCCACCATTTGCTCATAAAACTGTTGCGAAAGCGATTGTGAAAATCTTGATGCTATAAGTGTAAGATCTGCAGTATGCTGTTTGCAGCCAATATTGATCTTGAGCAAGAAGTCATCGTGGCCGCCATTGTAATTGCATTTTTATATTTACACGCTTCTGATGTACACCATAACACAAGTTCAATCGAAGTGAAGTAGCGACTTTGCGCTAAGACCACGACTCCCAGAGTAGGTCTACAAAACTTGCGCGCACATAAGACGTGGATCTTGTCCAATGCTTGAGCGCCTGGTTGACGTAACAGCTGATAATGATTAAATATTTATCTAGCTATTTAGAGTTGACAATATAAATCACAAATAAGATAAAGACATTTTTGTAAATTGCGGAAAGTTACACATGCCCTCTAAACAAACTTGCATATGTTTGATCGCAGGGGCGCAACCAGCTCTTCATTTCGGGGAGGGCAATTTTCACAAAATTTCATTCGATGACGTCATCGTGCTTATTCAACCGTGATATAGCTTTTTCGCAAACGGTCACATATAATAATGTTTTTTTTGCCCGCAGACACGAAGTACATAGTACAAACACATACATTCTGCACAACGCTGGTTAATAAAAACAGACAAAACAGAATGTTTTACAACAGCGTTGGAGGCTGAATCACTGGTGTCAAGCGAAATTTCTGACTTCACGCCATATGCGCATGCACAGAGCAACATTCTACATATAAAATATGCTGAGAAAACTGATGATTAGGGCTTAGAATTTCGTGTTTAGGTAAGTGTGACGGGTTAGGGTTTATATTACAGTTACAAAAAGAAAATAATTGAAGTCTAAGATTAAGTCCAATATTTTTTACTGGCTTTACGTATTCCCGTACTGTAGCATGTTGTGTGCGTCTGACATCTAACCAAAAAGTTTTAATTTACACAACACAGATCAAAAAAGTAATCACCAAACTTTATTCCTTTACTCTGAGAGGAAAAAATGGCAAAAAATAATAGGTCAGAAATTTCGCAGAGGTCAGAAATTTCGTTTGACACCGGGCTACAGAAACTTAACAGAACGTTTTGTAACGGCGTTGGAGGCCGAGCCTCAGGTTTACAGACGCTTTCTTAACACTATTTGTTCACTTGGTACAACACTACTGCAGAGTGGGACGCTCATTCCTAAACTGGTCAAGGCCAGGTAAAGTACGAATGCATTGTGACATGCGCACCCTCAAACGAACAAACACTGCAAAGTTCTAGCACTCAGTCCCAAAATAAAATGTGGCTGCAGTGTTCAAAGAATAAGGAAGATTATAAACAATCTGATTGCGTCAAATTAGGCAACCATTAAGTTATTAGACCTTCTGCATCATTCGAGAAACAAATGCATATTTTTTCTTAATACAGCCTCAAATGGAGGAATGTTGCATTGAACCTGATGAGTCATGACTACTAACACTCGCTCTCCAGGGCAGGTTATAGAGAGCTTTGCGTTCAAAATTATAGGCCACACGCAATCTGTGCGTGCATGTCTTTCCGAAATTCCACCATAATTGTGATGCATACATGGGCGTACAAAAGGAACAAAAAGTGGATTTTTAACTGCATTTAAACATCGGGAAAAGAGGCTCGCAGCTTGTTTGCTGCACAATATTTTTATTGCAGTGGTCTGTAGTCTCTGAATGTCTTTGTCATCTGAGAGCTCAGTGTCCAGTACAGCTCCCAGATATTTCTATTGGTTAACAGACTTTGGATTTTTACCACCCATGTGTCACTAATGGGGTGACTGTGCGTTTTGCACTCTAAACCTTAAAGGTCATATAGACAGTTTTGCTGTAGTTGAAAATATTTCCATGTGATTCTGCATAAGCCTGACACACAGATAAACGTTCTCTTCGCAACATTTCAGAAAATGAGAACTTTTCAGTTTTAATCAAGATACAAACCGAACGATCAGGACAGAAAAATTAGTATTCTCATACAAACACCTAGTTCTGTACTCAACTAGTGTAGTCATGGCTATAGTGTGACAGATGTATAGGCTACTACCGTAGCAAACCCGCCTAATTTTCGTCTTGTTTTAGCAAATTCGTGCTAGCCCTATTCTACCATGTGCTTGAATTTCTATCAGAAATGAATATCCCAAACTCGAAAATAGCCTATGTCAAGAGTGAGGGGATCTTTGAATGCTACCATTTCGGGCAAAACGGAACAGGTGTGTTTGGGGCAAAACGGCTTTTTTTCTGGCATCTCCGAGTTGTGTGAAAGTTTTTACAAGCACGTTTAGGGCTATGAGCTTTCAGGACTTGCACTGATTGCAAAAGTTAGGGTCTTGTAAAGCGTCATTTGGAGCCAAAGTGGTCTAGTAGGTAGGTGTGTTCAACACTTGACCAGCACTCATATGACACTTTACTAAACCTTATTCCCAAGTCGTTGTACTGGGATCAACCCAGCCAGAAAGACACTAAAACGTGAAACAGTCTTCAACCTAAATTTCGTTAAAAACTATCAGGTTTCGAAGCGAAAATGCTGCTAAACAACGCTTTTTAAAGAAATGTACTACGTTAATAATGGTGATCCGCTTTTAATAATAATCAAAAGGTCGTAGAAGAACAACCGGTTTGACGAGACACTAACTGCTATGTCAAGATCTCTCTAATCAATTTGAAAGTTTCAGCCATTTGCACGGTTCAACAGTACCCTAATGTTATAAAGTTTCATGAGGGAAAATTGAGGCCTGTCTAAGACAAAATAGCACACTAACAAATAGATAAAAGATGCCTTACAAATACGAACATTTTAAACTATCTCCCAGGTTGACAGTTCCAGCATATTTGTGGTTGAATACCAATCATTTACAAAATTTTGATCAGATAACCTGTCTCAAGATAAATCTTGTAAGGAGATAATTAACGAGCAAGACAAAAAATTCCAATAAGATTTCTTAAAAATGATTAGAATATAAAATTTCATCTTTATCTTTGAAAGTTTCTACAAATATCAAAATTGCTACGCAATGTTTTGAAAATTCCGGGGGGGGCAAGCGCCTGGTTTGACCCACTCAGTCTACACAAAGTGTGAAAATGGTTGTCTATTTGCGAAAAATTCGATTTTACCGCGGCTCTGTACTAAAGTTAAGAAATACTTGTCGGCGCAGCTTAACACAATGGTTGGATAGTAGACCTTGCCCAGTGGTTCCCAAAGTGTGGGTCGAAATCCAAACAAGGGTGGAAAAGGGTCAAAAATTGAAAGCGAAGAGGCTACCCAAACCGAGGTTGCGTATTTTCAACGTTTGCATGTCTGTGTTTGTCTGTAGCGTAGGCCTGGGAAAAGAGTAGATTGCTAACATTGAAAACGAACTTTGTAACTTACTGCCAAAAAATCATCCAGAGAATCACTATCTTTTTCATATGTTGTTTGAGGCTTGGGTCGCGAGGTGTCCGCCAAACACAGATTTGGGTTGCGCTCAAAAAAGTTTAGGAACCCCTGCGGCCCTGATCTATCCAAGCTAGCGTAAGCGGTTGAAGTCTTTTTTGAATCCATCAGTGTTTAAATTACAAAAACGATCGACTGGGAAAAATTTCAATTCAGTTTCATTTTAGTCACATGCGCTTTGTCGAGAAGACAGATTGTAAGCAGTCTATAAGTAATGGTAGTCTCAATGCCCTCATGCACTTCCAAAATGAAAAACATATTCCCACTTATGTTAGATTTTGCTGCTGACTCTTCCCGTTGCAGCTGAATGATCTCAAATTTACTGTAAGATAGTGTGGCAGTTAACATTAGATGAAAGTTGAAACACTTTCAGACTAGGTACTGGTCGGAATCTGATTACTTGACAACAAAACTGTTTTTTCCTCGCCGACAGGTAATGTGAAATCATTGAAAAACGTTCTCCACGTTATTGTGATTGAACGGTCACACTAGATGTTTAATCATCACCAGTAAATATCTAGAACGAATGCTATTATTGCTAAACAGTGTCTACTACGGCCTAATTGCGTAATAAAAAAGACTTTGAAACTGGATTTCTTCTATAAGTCAAAGTTTGAGCTTCAAGGCATACGAAACGTTTATCACCGCAATATTCACACATTTAGTTTTGAAATTGTACAAAAACAAAAAACCACGACGTTAATTTAAGGCTACGTCTGATGCTGCAGATGACAGTAGGTTATTCAATATTTGTAGCACGCCAGAGTTAACTGAGAGGAATTTTTTGCAATGGTCTTCTGCGATGGTCAAAAAAACTCCGAATCCGCAACCCTGCCGCGAGGCGTAACTATTGTAAAGCTCCCATCGCAAAACTTCAGTCAAGTAGTACGGTTCAAGTTACTTTGCGTGATATTTCGTTGAGAAGATTTTTTCTGGTATACGTTTCAATCTGCAAGAGAGTGTAGACATATCTTTCCTCAATACATACGTGAATGGAAGATTTGTGCAATGAAGATGGCCAGAGAGTCTGTGACTAAATAGAGTGTTGTGTAGTGCCACGGTAGCAAAAAGATCGTTTTTTGTGATACAACTTTCTGTTTGAGCAAATTGACTACACACGAACCGCCGTACGTGGTCACCCAACTGTCTTTGAAGTGTTGGCTGCCAGTACCAAATCGTATCAGTTTTGATCGGTGCTTCAGCAAAGTTGAAACTAGGGCATGCGAAACGCTACGCAGTTGCGCTAAGCGTTTAGGGGGACTTGCGGTCATGACTTTGCCCGGGGCCTCGCGTTCATTTAATCCGGTCCTGACTGAATGTCTTCTACTCCCCTGTTTTAACGAGATGCCCGATATTTTTGGGGTAATGAACTGCTCTGCCTCAGCGTTGAGTGCTATTTTTGCTCCGGTCTCTTAACTTGGAGCGCTGGTAATTTATGTTCATTATAGTGACACATTGTACAACAACAACGAGTAAGGAAAGTGCGTGTAGAATAATATGCATGTTGTGTCAACTAACTTCGCCAAAGCGTTGGTTTGCAAACGTGAATATGACATCATATTATGACGCCGCAAACAGGGTATATCCAGTAACAATGGCCGCCATACGCCACTATGCTCAATACAAGAATTTAGTAGGGGGGCATAAAATCAAGCAGACGCCCCGGGCATCACCAGATCTCTACACGCCACTGATCTCGCGACAGGGTTGCCAGATCTGCAATTTGCCAAAATGTCAAATCTAGTGTATAAAAGAGCCAAACTCTAAGGAAAGAAATCAAAGAAGGCCTAGACCAGCCCGTGGTCCAGTGGTAAGTGCATCCGCTTCCGTGCTGGTAGGTCGATTCTTACCAAGACCTTGTAAAATGCTACTGCAGCCTTCTTACCAGCCGCACGGTGTAGGGTCAAGCTGCAGGGAATACACCCAGAAAACAAACCGAGTGAAATGAAAGCAGAAATTGTACAAACTTCAGTCGTAGCGCTACAAGACCATTGTAGTTATAAAGCACCAAACACAAACCACCATATCAATAAAAAAAGAAGGCCCAACCATTTTCTACACATTTATCAGCAGTTACAAGTCATATGAACTCATATTTGGTATTGCAATAAATGTCAATGCTCCTCAGACAAAATTGGAGCTCAACAGCAAAACAAATACATGATGAGAGATAGTACGAGAACAAATATTTCGGAGTAAATGCAAGCAACCAAAAACAACAAATCTAACTTGGACAAGGGTAACAGAAAATTGTGGGGCTAGCAAGTGCTACTTGGGGCCAAATTTTTTAAATCTGGACCCGAAAGACCCAACCTGGCAACCCTATCTGGCGATGGATCTGCTTTTATCAAGGCCACCAAACAGTGGCGTACGCAGAAAATTTCCGAGGGGGAGGGAAAGTTTCGTCACAATCGTGTGACATCACAAATCAACTTTAGGGGAAGTGCCGAAGGCACGACCATTCTAGGGGGTTCCGGGGGCATGCCCCCGAGAAAATTTTGCAAAGTTACACCTAAAAATACGCATTTTTGTGCATTCTGGAAGTAAGTTTAAGACAATACTGTTTATACATTTTTTTATTTTTAGGGACTGAGGGGGTGGCCATGGCACAGTGGCCTCCCCCTCCGTACGCTAGTGCCAGCAAACATAGATGAGAATCAGCTTAAAGACGCATTATATCAAAGTTGTATTTATTGATGAAACAATAACAAGAAATGTGCATCATTTAATGTGATGTGTGGGCTTACGCTTATCTTCACTACTTAATGGAATCTTGAAAGAATTTGTGAAACTGTTAGTGCCACCCCCATTTACCTCTCAGGGTTTGTTCGTTATCAATGTTTGGTTGAAATCACGGCCATGGCAAAAAAGCTTGCTTCGCATAAATACAACTTGCTTCGCATAAATAGCGAAAGGCATAACCATTGGTAGCGCTATTTTTACCAAAGCTGGGTATTCGTCATTCAATTAAATCTAAAAATTTGACGGATTTCCTGAAGTGAACTTTCTTTTCAGGGAATCATCACAGGTAAGGTCAGTGTAGCCACTTCTTTTTTTGTTAGGGTGAAGCAGTAGCAGTCTCAGTCTCCACATTTTTATCCGAGGGCCACATAAGCTATTACACAGCAATTCGAGGGCCGGACATCTTACGGAATGTGATTGTTTCGGGATATGTTACATTCTACCACATGAACAAATTTTTCGTAAATGTTTTATTTTCATTTTTTCATTATTGCCAAAATGTCTTCGAGGGTCGGATTCGGCCGTGGGCCGTAATTTGGAGGCCCCTGTAGTAAAGGATGATGCTATGCTGGGGTAGGTTCCACGAAAAAGGACCACGAATCCATTCACAAATTATCCGGAAAGAACTGAGTAAATTTCGATAGGAGCTTAGCTAGACGTTACGTCGTAAATTTGAAGGCACAATCATACATTTATTTTCAAGCAATTTATCATCGCACACTTACACGATCGATTGCAGGGGGCAGTATATATTAGTTCCTCAGCAATGGTATGAGGCTTTTTAGACTTAGCAATTGTGTGTGCAACTGGGAAGGATGCCAATCAAGCCTTTGCTGGAGGTTGCGTGATTGTGAAATGGTGGACAATTGCTTCTTTAAATCATTTACTTAAAAAATTTACTGGGTTTATTCACAAATTGCTGATGTGATGATGTTAAATGGCGTTAAAGCTTACTCGGTAGTGGCTTTCGATGGCGAAAACCTTGCTGCAAACATAACACTGAGGTTTTTCCACTCCGTTCTGCAAGATAAGTGTGAACCCATCATGTCAAACTGTCTTTATACTGGCGAGAATTCTTTTTACACCTGTCATTTTCAATCATGGATTTTCGCTAAGGTTGCAACATATTTACATCAACTTTATAATTGGCTGCTGGAGCCTTGATTTGTCTGTTGCAAAGGAACTTAAAATTTCTGGAATGAGTTTATCAATCAACAAAAATAACAGTTAGCATGATCGCACTTCAACAATATAATTGTTCTTGGGTAAAGTAATAAAACTGCACTGATTTTTACTCTTATTAGCTCATTGAACAAAACTGCACTAGAATTAATTTTGTGCGACACCCTTGGAAAATTGAAACGACACACCAGGTCGTCGCGAGGCACAGTTTGAGAATCATGGAGCTACGCATTTTGCTCTGTCGTAGATTGCGCTATAATGCGAGTCAAATTTGTCTTTTCGTTACCGGCGTGCGCTGTCTACGGGTTTGCAATTGCAACAAAGGCATCGAAACTACATAGCCATCAGTCACTGTTGCCAGGCGGATAGCCAGGGGGAAGCGAAAGACGCCGTCGTACCCACAGATTTTGGACTGTAATATTGAACCGCTGAGCAAATGTTGCCATGACCACGTAAAACCGGTCACTCATTTCACGAAACTGTACATACAGTAGCTGGTATTTTGCCAAAGTTTCTGCGTTAGAACGTAGTACCATCCACTGCCATAGCAGCCCAATACTGGGCTCCCCAAAATGTTTACAGAGGCCCCCTTAACGGTGATTTATCAAAAAAAGATTTCGACGTTATGCTAAATCTCGAGGCCGAATGGCTTTCGAAACAAAGTATCCTAATTGCAGACACCATTTTGGCAGAACCAGGCCCATAGCCAGGTTTAATGCTTTTGGGGGGAAAATACATTTGTAGTGGGAAACATTTTTCTTTTTATCATTTAACATATATTTGAAACGAATTTTTCTGAGCATGACAAAATTTGGGGGGACACAAAAAACATTTGGGGGCACTGCCCCCGAATGCCCCCCACGTGTCTGCAGGACTGGGCAGAACCGTCGCCAGAAAGTATTCCACTGAGGGGCTTCACGTTTGTGCAGGGGGCTAGACATTCTGAAATTTTATTTTTAAGTCACAACATCCAGAGATGAAAAGCAGTTGCAGATTGTGCAAATGAATTATAAAAATTTTCCGGCAAATGCCCATAATAGGCTCGTAGTTTCCAAATAAAAGTTTTTGAACGGGCTTAACAAAAGGACTTGGGTCGTAAAATCATTGTCGTTTAATTGACGGCGATTATTTAGAGATGTCGGAATGAAATGTAAAAAATTGCAGGAAATCGAAATCAAGCGCTATCGTTCATTTATGACAACCTTATTAAAATGAAGGAGTAAATATGAGGCCGGTCAAAGCAGTGCGCCGCGATGAACGTTTTCTTTTATTAGCGCAAATTGATAAACTTAATTATTAAGAGAAATGTGCTTATAGAGCGTGAGCATTGGGCTTTTTACTGGCCGAATTAATACGCATGCATAAACCTTGCTGATGTCTTGACTTGTTATTCTCCTGGTGCATCGCAAATGTATAGATAGATTAACATTCTGTATCTCAAATCGGTTATAAATGTTAACAAATATTTAAAGGTCAGCTGACATGAAACCTACGTGGATGCAACGGTTAACATCCATAATCCGCTAACTGCACTACTCTGTTTTGGGACAACTTAGCAATGATTGCTAAATGAACTCTTCTAACTACACCATTTAACTCCACCTGCCTGTCTGAACAGCAGGCTGCGCAAATGTGCAACTTTGGTTGGTCGTAAGCACCAAAGGTATCTTGCTTCTATGCAATACAAAATAAGAGAAGTCCACCTGGGCTAGAGAACATGGTAATTTTTTTGCAACAATTACTATAAAAAACACGTTGATCAAGTGGAAGTCTGACTTCTGTACCTATAGACCTACAACTAGGCATGTAGGCAGGGCCGGATTAAATGAACGCGAGGCTCATCAGGGCAATGTCGTGACCGTGAGGCTTTCTAAACGCTTGGCGCAACTGCGCAGTTCGCTCATGACATGACCGATCCTCTGTCTGCAGAGGCAGGTTGCGAAACTTGCAAGCGGATTGTTCTCCTCTTGGTCTTTATTCTTTACTGTGTAACAATAACACGCCAATAAATTTTCAAACGTTCACTTCAAGTTACGGTAGTAGGCGTTTTTTCCGCATGTGACCAGGGCTACGCCTATGGTATAAGCACTTCTCTTTCAAAGGAGCCCCAACAGCAACTGTAGTGTGAGCAGTGGCGTACGCAGAAAATTTCCGAGGGGGGGAGTTTCGTCACAATAGTGTGACGTCACAGATCAACTTTAGGGGAAGTGCTGAAGGCACGACCATTCTAGGAGGTCCGGTGGCATGCTCCCGGGAAAATTTTGCAAAATTACACCTAAAAATACGCATTTTTGTGCATTCTGGAAGCAACGTACTGTTTTTAGATTTAGACAATACTGTTTTTACATTTTTTATTTTTAGGGTCTGAGGGGGTGGCCATGGCACAGTGGCCACCCCGCTCCGTACGCTAGTGAGTGTGATGAGTACTCTGCTTTGAAAGGGCCCCTTAAAAGCAACTGCATTGTGTAGTGTTGGAATCACAATGCTGCGTCGACCCTCTGCATGAAAAACCAATAGAGTGTTTTGATATTCAGGCGCGAGGCCCCGAAAAGCGCGAGGCCCTGGTTGGCCCAATGGTTAATCCGGCCCTGCATGTAGGCTACGTCTCCCTCAACATTCCCAGCAATGAATGCTGACGCTTTACGCTCAAGCCTCAAATAGCCTATGTTTCACCTCACAAACATATCCAAAATGATCAAGTGATGTTAATCTACAAGTATCAGCTTCAGGGACTGCTCTGTATATAAATTACAGGATAGAATAGAATATGGCTTGGTAGAAACTTCACCGGTTTCTACTGCTCTTTAGGAGCTAAGTGGTGACGGACCTGAATTTTGGGCCCTATAACAGCGTTCCCCCCAATTGGAGATATGGTGTGCGGTTGATACGGCTCTGATCACTAGCTTGTCTGCAGTTGTGCAGTGGGTCTGCTGTAGGACGATGATGAAAGTTCTTATAGGCTAGCTGTTCAGTAACGGAGATCTTGTTTGCAGTGAGCCTCTCGGTATTCAGCTGGAGTATGTTGCATTGTGGGTCATCTTTAGCAGCATTTCTGCTGCCGCGCACTCAGAAGGGCGTATAGGCCTAGTATGACCCATCCCACGCCGAACACATCCAGCGTAGGTATCAGTGGTTGCTCTCGTTTTTGCCCCCGACAAGGGGGTGGGGCAATGCCCCGGAGCGACACTTTTCGTGGGGGGCGGCACGTTTGGGTTAGGTTTTAGATTTTGGTGGTTGGACCTACAATACGTCCTGGTTTGGCCGGACTGTCCCGGATTAAACGTCTACTTTCACACATTCGTTCTCGTTACCGTTTTCACGCATTCGTCCTCAGGTTACATGTGAATCGTGCTAGTGACCATCACATGTAGAAGGTGGTGGTGGGGGCAGCACTTTTCGACTCGCTCCGGGGCGGCACTATTCCATGTTGGGACCCTGTTCTCGAAGTGACAGGTTTGTTTGACATTTGTAGCAAATGTCGTGCAGGGAGGGTCACGTGAAGGCACCTGTTATCCTCCCCAAAGCTTCGATACAGACTTACTGCGGACACACGCACTTCACTGGCAATTGTCCTCAAACTGTTTTTAGCTTTGGAGGCTTCTAAAATCTTGCGTTAACTATGCGTGTTCCATTGCATTCCTATTTTCACCACTGCCTTTCCTTGCAAGGCTGCCATCAGGAATAAAAAAATAAATTAGTAACAAAGACAGACCAATTTTGCACAGACAGCGAAGTCGACAAACGTGCTAGCGAAAGCGACACGTTTGTGACTTCCTATTCCTAATCTGAGTATGGCTGTGGAGTTAACAGAACAGTAGGGGAGAGAAATGCAAACGGGAGAGAAATATCGAAACAGTATTATTATTACGAAAGAATAGCATTGTTGGTAGCCTACTGTCGATACAGGCCCATAGCCAGGTTTGAGGTTTGGGGGAGGCAAAATACATTTTTAGGAGTGCAAGATTTTTGTTTTTATTATATGTTTGAAACAAACTTTTTCTGGGCACAACACAGTTTGGGGGACAGGGAAAAATATTTGGGGGGCACTGCCCCCGAATGCCCCACAGTGGATAAGCTTGTATTGATACTAGAAACTGGGTAAAAGCAGGCCCGTAACCAGCGTTCCCTCTAAGGTGCGCAACTGCGCTATTGCGCAGTACCACCAGACATTTTGCGCAGTGCTATCTCATTCTCGCGCACTTCCAACATTCTAAACTTAATACGGTACATATATACATCGCACAGCCCTTTTAAAGTTAGGAACGCTTCACTGGTTGCGTTTCTGCATGGTTGCGCAGTTGCAGGCGCTTCGTGCGCAACAAAACAAATATTTGCTCAGTGCAGAATTTTCTTGGCGGGAACACTTCCCGTAACCAAGGGGGGCCGAAGCTACCCCTAGAAAAAATTTTCTCCCTGGAAAAATATGTTGGACGTTGTTTAAAAGTATTGGACACAGCTTAAAAAATTTGGGCCACTCTCAGAAAACTCTTCTCCTCCACTGGTGTCCCAAGCTGGTTACGGGCCAGGGTAAAAGTTCGGTACATAAATCCTGCTGAAGAAGTTCAACGACGTGTAAAGCATTGTATAGTTTAGCGTATTTTTATATCTGTTTCTACTTCGATAAGCACCATCAAGGGGGCGCACATATCAAAGGGTCGCCACAGAGGCTTTGGTGAGGAAGTTGCCCCAAAACATCCCCCTTGGGTCCGTTACTGACAATACATGTTGAGGTCCAAATGGCCTGTAGCAACAACTTGGCAAGTGGCAACGCATCTTTTCTGACTGTTGATAAACCACACACCTAGAGTGCAGGGAATGTTTGAAAAAGGCAATGCAAATTAATTTAGTAACATTGAGAATAGATCATATGTTGAACTATAATGGAACTATGTAGTCTTGCCTACATAACTTGCAAAGTGTCTTTTACAGTAACAAAAGTTGACTGTTAAAAACTTGAAGAAGAACGTCCGAAATTCTAACCAACAGTAATGTAGTTTAAAGCACTGAAATAGGCTATTGCTTAGCCTACAAACACATGCCACTCTAAGCACAAAGCAGCATACTACCAACAAAGAAGTAGCCTCGCCTACTACTTTACAGAAACAAATTATACGACAGAGTAGCACGAATTGATTATGATCAGTGCAGCACATACTGAAAAAAACATTTTGTTTTTTATGAGTATAAACGCTGGGCTTACAGCAAAGAAAACATCATTTTTGACATCTTGAGTCACTCTCAAGGAAATTTTGTTTTGGTAGGGTTTATTTTGCCGTTATTAATGGTCACGTGGCGGAATGTCATGTTTGGATAAGCACATCGTCCTGTCAGAGCAGCCACAGACGCCAGTGACGTAGTGGAGACCGTAACCTTCGACACTTGGTTAAAACTTCGAGACCTAGACTTCATCAAAAATTCCGAGACTCGAGACTTGAAATTCGAGACCGAGACTTCAAAATTTGTGCATTTTGCCGAAATTTTAAAAAATGTCGTCATTACTTCTGACTTCCATTATTTTCAAATTTCTGACATTTTTCCGACATGTTTTGGTTGTTTCTTACCTGAAAGCACAACAAACAAAAAATCGTTGAAAGCAAAAAATCAGTAGTCTAATAACACAAGAGCACAAAATTGGTTAGTCATAAGTAAACCGAGTTAAATCAAATGTATCTACTGCTGCTATTACCCCGATCTAAACATCCCATAATCTTGATGGTAGTAATTGTAACAGGCTATACAAAACTTAGTAAGGCCGACTTGGTTAGACCAACTTCGAAAATGTTTGCTGTTGTTGGATAACAGCGATGATTCGCCAGAAAATGTAGGTCTAATGTTACTCTAAGCAGTACAATTTTATTTTAGGTCTGCAACAGTTTATGAAAGTGATTTGGCAGTTGCATGCATCTCTCCCCTTCGCTTTGCTGCGTTTACAGTCTTTACACTCTGCATCCTTCACATCCTGACGTCATTTTGCAACGGTCCTAAGTTTTGATGTTGAATGATGATTGTTCACGCTCGACGACGCTGCACGCCGGCGATTTCAAACTTTATGGTGGTGTTTACTCAAGCGTCCAATTGTGACGCTTGTGAGTCTTCCAGTATTTTTACGTGCGCTTACCGAGCCCGAAGAGATGCTCCATCCTACACTCGTCAGGAAAACGCATTGTAGTATACTGCATATAACACTTGACGACTGATATGATGTTATAGTGTAACAGTGATAAATTTTTTATTTCAGTGATGCTACTATGACTTAAAGTTTGTTGAATTTTTGACAATTAATATTAATGGCATCCTTTGAAGTTTCATCCTAACCGGCAACCTGGTCTTTATTGTTCTTCAAGTTCTTGTTGTATGTACAGCAGCACTGTAGCGTAGTAGGCTCTGCCGGTGGATGACTTTCAAAAAAATTTTAAATCTAAATTTTTAATGGTAAGTCATGAAACGCATATCCAGTATTCATCCTGTTTGATGTGAAGGAATTTCTTGTGAAGCTCATGGAGCAGGCGAGGCCGTAGGTAGTAGTAGTACAAGCAAATTGAGTGCATATGCATGTCCTGTGCAGGGGTGTAGTGGAGAAGGAACGTGTGGGAATGGCATTCCCACACCTTTTGCTTTAAAACTGGTTTGAATCTGTTTCAAAATGGCTATTTTTTGGGTGTGTTGCCACACCTTTTTTTACTGTATACTAACAATATTGACTATATCTATGCCCCTGTGATAAAAAAATGTTGACAATTCAATGGAATACCACTGCACAGGTGGACAAACAAACTTACAGAAAAAAGAGCATTTGGAAAGCAGTGCCTGTGCAATGAGACAAAGGGAAGTGGTGGGCAGTAATACTGATTACACACTGGGAACAGCTAAAATCAGATCACAGTTGCACACAGACGAATACTGTATGCTGGCAGCATTCCTTCTGAATACACTCAGCCAGGAACATCTGCTGGTGAAGCCACTGTTGTTTCCTGGGATCACCAGACATATCAACAAGTTTCTTCGCAAGGCCATTCAAAAAAGGGTTGGTGGACACCAGTTGATGTGGTCTCAATTGCGAATGGTTGGAACTTATCAGGAAGGTCATTACATTCTTATCATTTTTGCAGCTTCTGTTGCTGCAGTGCCTGTCTGAATGGCACTGTCTTTGTAGTGGCACAGAATAAAAGGTGTCCACAACTATTGCATCCCTACTAGGCTTAGACCTCTATATTAGAGACCTAGACTAGAGACAATCCATCAGGCTAAGGATCAATCACTGTTGAAGCTTGCTGCTTGAATTGTGGCAACAAAAGTTTGCATTGACCATCTTCCATTCTAGGGTAGCCAGATATTTTCCATAGATTATGGCCAAAATCTTAATAAAAAACGACTGTTTTTTGAAGACATTATGCTCAAAAATGCAAAAATGTTTTCACTATGGTTGGTAATTTATATAATCATAAGGGACTCACAAGGTTTGGAAAGCAGTATATTTTTTCCGAAGAAATCTGGTTTTGCCAAAGAAGCAAGTTTTAACCCTAAAACAGCAATTTTGGCCATGAACTTCAAACTGCTAGTCACCACTTCTCTTTCTTTGTCTTAGTAAAATTTACAATCATATATTTGTAATATTAAAAACACTATTGTAAATGAATGCTTCAGATCTGACGCATTTGTGTTCAAAACAGTTTGAAATTAACTTTTCAATCCAACGATCTAATGCTAGAATTGTCATTGGTTCTCTCTTGATTTTGCCTTCCAAATATGTGAAATGAAATCCATGAACTGCATGAAGCTTGTGATCATAATCACATGCTGAAAACCATCATTAAATTCAATGAACGAAAGTGTATAGGAGTACTTGAGAGTAAACACTCACACTAAATCATATGTCAAGTCTGATGGAACACTTGGTGCAAAATCTACTGATTGCAACGGCTAAATAATTGGCAGTGGCTACAGAACCATCGATGGATCTTTATATTTGAAACCTTATTCAACCATCTCTTGTAAGGTGACAGTAAAGTAATGCACAAGGAGAATGCAGTAGGCTTTGTAGGAACAAAATAGTAAACACATAAGGTAAACCTAACCTAACCCTGAGGTAACACTAACCTAAACCTAAGCTAACACTAACTTAACACTGAGCTAACACTAACGTAACGCTAACCTTCTAAGCCAGTGGTTCTTAACCAGGGGGGCGTGAGGCCTAACATGCTCCACAGTAATATCTCTGATTTTAACATTGCACTTACAAACTGGTTAGATGACGAATTTATGATATCATACTTGACACAAACTGGTTAGTGTTAGATGGGATTATGACATCATAGAGATGTAAATACTCCGCATAATTATCGTGTAGGCTAGTATGATTCTGTTGTTAGCATAGCACAGAGGACAGGTTTACGATCAGGTTAGGTTGGCAGCATCAAAGCAATAGATCTGGGGGCAGCATAGTTTGGTCTTAGCGCGTCGTTTTTGCAACGTGTACAATCAACAGGTTGCGGGTTCAATGCATTTTAATTAAGTGTAACGCTATTAATTTTATTTTTATAAATATCTTTCCAACATTTTTCTGTGCTTAGGTAGCTAGCGAAACTTTAGCCTACAGTACAAATAGTTTTAGCATAATTGCAATGGCTGGAAAGAAAAGAAAGTATCTTGACGACTACATTGAGTTTGTCTTTGTATCGTTGCAAAAAAGTAACATAGAAATTCCGCAGTGTGAAATATGTTACAAAACTCTTAGTAACGATGCAATGAGACCCTCACACTTGAAACGGCATTTGACAACAGCACACCCTGCTTTAGCGAACAAATGTAAGGCATTCTTTGTGTCAAGAAGTCAATCTTTGAAAAAAGCTAAGTTGGGCAGCAGTGGTGCATTTCAGCAACTTTCTTCAAGTACTGTTGAGGCTTCCTACAAGATTGCCATGTTAATTGCAAAGAGTAAGAAGAACCATACTATCGCAGAGTCTCTCATAAAACCTAGTATACTTGTAGCAGCAGACTTAGTACCGGGCAAGGGTCAAGCAAACAAGCTCTCCCAAATTTCACTATCAAATGACACAGTCAAAGGAAGGATCGGTGAATTGTCTCAGGATATCAAAGACCAAGTCATCAGCCAAATTAAAAAGTCTCTCTTTTTTGCTATCCAGTGTGATGAAACGACTGACATATGCCATTGTGCTTAGCTACTGGTGTATGCTCGTTTCATGTCCGGCAACATTGTGACAGAGGAAATGCTGTTCTGCCAGCCCTTGGAAAGTCATACAAAATTGGCTGATATTTTTAATGCTGTGTCGAAATTCTTTCAAGAAAATCAGCTCTCGTGGGAATCCCTGGTAGGGGTGTGCACAGATGGAGCTCCATCAATGCTTGGTTTGCGCTCTGGCTTCATTGCAAGAGTAAAAGACAAAAATCCATCTGTTGTAGGTACACACTGCGTACTTCATCGCGAAACCTTA
>Ga0210059_1001547_pt1 | contig 34894 bp, 18 predicted proteins | sample Ectturendosymbi2_FD_188042 | JGI IMG/M metagenome (GOLD analysis project Ga0210059, IMG submission 188042) | Ecteinascidia turbinata endosymbiont from Florida, USA - Sample 2 (SPAdes) (version 2) | ecosystem: Host-associated > Tunicates > Ascidians > Unclassified | place: Key West, Florida... | reverse complement strand
AGGCCCTAAGATCTGGCACAAGATTGATCCCTCTCTTCATGACAGCTCCCAGCTCACATTTAAAAAACAGTACAGAGATGTACTTGTCTCTGCCTATGATGGCAGATATTATGGTGCTGAAACATGAGTTCTTTATGTCAACTGTATACCATTTCATCTTACCTATAGCCCACTTCAATTTCAAATCGTACATTTCCCTTTGAACATATTCCCTCCTCCCATAGCCATCTTTATTTTATACTTTTAACCCTATTGTACATACTCCCATTATTAACACAACTAGGTTGTGTCTGCTTACCTAGGTTTTGATTGTTTGTTTGTGTATTTATGATTTGGTTTTCTTGTTTTGTTGTTTGTTTGTGTATTTTTGTGATTTGGTTTTCTCGTTGCTGCTGGTTTTCTTTTGTTTTGCAGGAACAGCACGTCTTTCTCAGTATTCCCACCTATCATTTATGGCGAACAAAAAAATTCGAAGGCAACACCTCTACAGATTGGATCCAAAGAGTACCAAATCAACCATCATCCAAATGCACAAAACACTGCAAACAATTTGTAGAGCTTGCTAGATGCGAAAGGGTTATGACAACCCAGGCAGAGTTTCATTTCAGCTGGGTTTATACTTTCTCTGCCACGCTCAGATCCTTGCGGATCTGAGCAACCCATCCACCGAGAGAGACCGGTTGCGACCCAGCACCCCCCTGCGTAACTGTGTTGATCATCTAGCAGCTCCTTCCCACATATATGCACCACCACGAGATGAAACTGGACAGTAACAAAACTAATTAACTGCTGAGGGGCATCGACTCGACAACCCTCCGGTTCCTTCAATGCCCTGGCGTCCTTGCGCTAATTTGTGTTTTTTCTAGCTGAATATTAATTATCGCCAAATAAAATCAACTCAACTCAACTTTGTAAATCCGAAAAATAAAAAGAATTGATTAATTATCTCAAAAGTTAATCAAGTTTAGGTGATGACCGTTTTTTGTGTGTCACCCTTATCACATTTGAGTAATGATCGTGTTCTTATTTTTCCAAGAACTGTTACGATCGGAAAGCCCGAGCGGCAAGCGCGCAAAGCTTCGCACAGTGGCAGCAAGCAACAATAGAGATCACATGCCATGATCACTCTATTATTGCTTGTTCGCGCCACGCATATAGAGTGTTTTTTTTCGCGCACATTCCGTTCGTGGTGAACCGCGCATTCCAGCGTAACTCCAGCGGAGTGGTTACAACAGAACGTATTAAAATCATCCACCCAAAATCATTTTACCTTGTTGAAAAAAGTTCAATCAGAGACAAAATTTTGCTTGTGAAATTATGCTACCCAAAATCGCTCAACCTGTGGCATGACGAACTGTGATTCTCTTGCTTTACTGTGACAGCAAAGTTCGATTTTTAAGGCATTTCGATTTTTAGCACATTTAAAGAAATTGCCATATTCTAAAATTAAGGAGATTTTATACTAATTGGCATATTGAATTTTATGAAATTGGCTCGCATTTCATTTTGTGAAATATTGCAGTATCATCAAATCAAACTAGTCTCGAGTGGACATAATTAGACAATGGTATCTGCCAACAAATTGATGCAAATGTGTTTATTCGTACATCACTTTTTAGACACGTGTTTGTTAAAATTGTGCATGATAATGATCCTGTATCTCAACTTAAACATAATTCAAACCAATGTGGCAGTTTTCCGATTCTTCCAAAAATGCCGTTTTGCGAGCACTGAGAGATTCGGGGATAGACAAATTAAACTTGTACCGGTTAAGTGGGGTAGTTGGCGCATGTAAGCGGAGATGGGCGCCGCAGACCACTCGTGACACTCCGAAAGGAGTGTATAAAGCGAGCTGAACAAATTAAACTTTTGAAACATTAATACAAGCTTCATAACAAGAATGCAATTGAAAGAAAACTCGACGAATTCGCCATGCTACAGCGCATTGCATCACAGTTGTTCATAAAATCAATGATGCAATTATTAAAAAATGCAAGGTTTTATGTAGAATTTCGTATGCATTTTCTCACAAAAATTTGCCCACGGCCTTGCTAGATATAAACGTTCAAACCATATTCATTAAATCTTACGTAGATATTACACAAGCACCATGTATGGTCTTCAACTGCATGGTAAAAACGAACTAAGATCAAAGCAAAATTAGTTGAAATCTAGGCAGAACACTTAAAAAACATGTCGTGAAGAAACGCGTTTCAGCTTCACGTGAATTTTGTGAGGTGTTGATTGCGACATGATTTCAAAAATACAGTAAGCTTCCCCAGTGGACCTGATAGGCACAATAATCCTCAGATAAAACCTTATAGGATTTAGCTAATTTCAACTCCGATGTATGCATCTGCAACTTCGACATTTTTGACTTGAGGCCATGAAATATTTTGTGAGCTACACACCTTTTAATTACACCAATAAACTATTCTTTATGATCAAACCTTTCTCTGCAAACTTGCAGCTCTTCTTCGTGAGCTTATCGCCTATCACAAAGAAACATATGACGCTCAAAACCCACGTGATTTTATTGACATTTTCATTGAGGAAATGATGAAGAAGGAAGACAAGTACTTTACAGTAAGGAAACTTTGATCAATAACACCTGTGTGGTTTAAATATAGAGATATATTTCGAGTAGTTATACCGTGCTGCTAGTTCATTGGTAACTTGTTCGCAGTGCGGCAAACACACAAACTCGTACGTGCTGTGAAATCATGGCGAAAGTTTGTTTCAGGCGATAGTGGGTCATCATGGCGAAAGTTTGTTTCAGGCGATAGATCTTTGCAAACACTCGTTTGCTTTACGGTTGTTGAAAAGAGATCTAATTGTGCAGATTAAGAATTACAGTAACCACCTACAATGAACCCAAACGGAAGTTCTCAAAGGTGATTTAAATAACACCGTGATTCTTATTAGCACCAGCCCTCATTTCTTTGGAAGCACTTTCCTAAACTTCTGCCAAGTAAAGTGTCTTGGGAAATGCTGCGACTTTGCGAGAAAACAAAATGGGAGGATTTTAAATCTATTGAAATTAGTCTAATAGACAAGAAATTATTCAGACTGCTCTTAATGTAGGTGTGCATGACTTATGAATTTCGAGAAAAGCAAACAAAATAATTTTAATTATTACTGTTTTCCCTCATTGTTATCGATATTGTCAATTGCATATTTATAGTTCTTATTTTACAAAACCAATCAAATTGAGAATTTGGGCAAAAAGATCCGAATTATTACTATTTGCCCCTATTCATTCCAACAAAGTGATGGGCCAACACGTCTCTCCAGGGCCGGCCCTAGCAGATGCGGGGCCCAATGCAAGACGTAGGCGCGGGGCCCCTCTCAGCAGTAGGGCCATGACGTCATCATGTTCAGTCAACCGTGATTCGAATTTTTAATGAAGATTTTTACCGAAATTGCTTATATGAATATGAAAAAAGGCGTAAAAAGCATGCTACTGTGGTAGATATTAAAGAGTGTAATAAGCCGAAAGTTTTAAGGAAGCTCTGCAATGGAGATGCGAACGCAAGTGCAATGTTACACGTCAATCAAACCGAACTGACAAGAAAACTGAACTTACAACGCAATTACTTCACTCTTGTAGAACGGCACTTTCTTTCGAAGAACGACTGACTTGGAGAAAACTACTAACATGAACTGATCTCCTTGCTTTCGCTAACCACAAGCGCAGACGCGTTCTTGTATAAAGGTGACATCTGGACGCACGATCAACTCTGCGGTTTATGACGCAATATACGAAAAAAACAGACTTCACAAGAGAGCAACCATGCATTTTCCCAAAGTTCCCCCAAAACCCAATTTTATAGTTATTCTTAATGTATGGGCTTGGACGCCAATCCAAACTGTTTTTTATGAATTGGAAATTGTTTTTTATGAATTGGAAATTGTTTTTTATGAATTGGAAAGTACAAAGATTTTACAATTACCATGTCACAGATGTAGAAACAACTTATCAAAGGCAGTTTATGGTGCGCATGTTTGATTGATGAAATAGAAGCATACAGCTCCCAATATAATGATAAACCGGAAAGAGTGTGCTGGATGATATTCATAATTTTTGCCTTGCGTAGTTAACCTGCAGTGCAGCTAATAGTCCTTTACGTTTATGCACCTGGACTTTGAAGAAGTGGTTTTTCTACCTATTTACGCTCGCAAATAGGCAAAACACATGAAAGTTAGGTGGAGCGACAAACGATAAAATTACTTGCACGACCGACAAATAATGCGGAACAATTTTGTGGACAAAGGCAAGGAGGCAAATTTAAGTGCGTAAGCTTCACGAAGTTTTACGCTGGTTTGCATGAGATCTTTAGCTAACATGTAGCTGCGTATTACCGAGTGAAAAAAAAACTAATAATTTATTAATTTGAGAATTTCTTGCCAGCCAAAAACAGCATTACGAACCTAGAGACAACCAAAAGTAATGGTATGGTACCCGTACGAACCATAGTTGTACGCGTACCGAAAGTAGCGACCTTTTGCCTAAGAGCAGGTGTTCCCAACCTGGGGTAAATGTACCCCTAGAGGTACATTTGCTCATCTGAAAGGGTACATTTAAGGCTACATTTATATATTATTTATTTCCAAATACTTGTACATATATCAGCGGATATCATTTTCAAAAATCATTATACGCTTATTGTTAAATATACAAGCTTTGAGACATAAAAACGGAGTCTACTTTCTAAAAATCTTACAGATCTATTAAAAACTCTGTGGATTTTTGCTATTTTGCTCAGCATTTTTGTCATAAGAAATTTTAGTGATACATGCACATCTGTCAAAATGCTGAAGGGGTACATGGTCAGAGAAAGGTTGGGAACCCCTGTCTTAGAGAAACACCCTGCGAGGTTTAAAGTTGCAAAGTCTCTGATCATCTCACCGTAATCGATCGTAAATGGAGATGCGACTTTATTTTCAAACGAATTTATCTTCCTCTTTTCATTGCAACTGCGGTAGGTTCATCCTACGCTCTCTTTTCGGCATTTTTTGTAATGTGGAACGTCTATATTTCGTCCAACCACTATTTAATTATTTCAACAAAATCACTAGTCAGCAAATATAAAAAAAAGTTTTTCAATTTTGTATTTTTTTGGATCAGGTTTGATTGGCGTATGAAGGCATTAAAGATCATTTGCGATCAGATGGGATTTCAAGTTTTATCTTGGCAACTTCCTACGAGCTGTAGTTTCCGACCGGAATGTAATATTGCCGCCAGCAGTAATCCACAGAGGCATTACAACCGTTTTATGAGGATTGCGATTCAAAAGAGATTTGGGTTGTCACAAATTAGGAAATTTGTGGGCACAGTGAATATAAAGTCCATAATCAAATCGCGACACACTATACATTTTTCTCAAAGCGAAGGCCCCAGTTTCGAATTGTTTCAGAACAACGGCCAAGGATAGTTTTGTCACAACTAGGGCTGCCGCTCAACAGCTATTGACTGACGAGACAAGCTGATACGCTTCATTGTCCAGCGCAAACCAAGCCGAAAAATTCAAAATAGAACACTTTTTGCTGTTGGTTGAATGGCCAACTGCTGGAGTCTTCGAGCTCGAATACGAGGTTTACGTTTACGGGTTGAACCTTTCATATTTGGTCACTTGTGTCAATGTCGTCGAGTTAATTTCATTTTGTCAAAATATTAAAATATGTAATCTATGTTAAAATCAGCCATGACATAAAACTTCAGGCCTTGGTCAAAATGCAGATGACCCGCAACCAACCAACAACTTTTCAAAACAGTATTTTTCGAGAACTGAACAAAGTTACGTTGGCAGAACTGCCATCAAAGTTTTTTAAATACGACAGACACTCGTCTAGACCACATAGTACCTTATGTGACCCTCTGAAAAAAAAGTTTGGGGACCCTTGTAGACTGTTTCGACATGTTGCGAGTTGAATCACTAGTCACTACGCACTCTGTTTCCAATAACTGTAGGCCTACTGCAGTCTTAACTGGCAGTACTAATAACCAAATCCCAATCATGAAGAGTGGGACACGGTGGAGCGCAGATTTAAAGCCCTACCATGAGAATTGACCGCGTTTCATAACGCTCGATTAAGATGAGATCCATTGTTTGTTTAAAGAAGATCCATTGTTTGTTTAAAGACACCTGCGCATTCATTGAAGAACTTTACCGATTCCGTACGTTAGTACCACTAAAATACCCCGCACAAGACAGCTGAAGATGTAACATTGTACGGGTACAGAATTCCGAAAGGAGTGCAGGTAAAGGATTTAAGAAAGATCACGCACGTTAATATTCAGTTAGAAATAGTAATGCACATCTGTCTAAAATTTCTTTTAGATAATTTCTAATATCTGGGCTGTTCACAACGATCCAAGTCTATTCAAAGAACCGCACAAGTTCAAGCTGGAACGACATCTTGATGAGAACGGAATGTTTGTCAAATCGAAATACGTCATACCGTTTTCAGTCGGCCCTCGTCGCTGTCTGGGAGAGCAACTTGCTCGAATGGAAGTTTTTATTTGTGTACCCTCCTGAAATTCACTTTTCGTAATTATGAGGACAGCATAACTTTATTAAGGAGACATAATATATTTCGAATGAATCGCAAATAAATGTTTGTATTGTATACCAAAGTTTGTTGGTTTTATCTTGTTTGAAAGAGAGGACCTATGGTTTTAGGTTGTTTCAATGATGTTTCAATTTTTGAAAAGATCTGTTTCAGGGGACTTTTTCAAAACAGGAAGAAAGTGTCTGAGAGAGAGCGTGTTTGTACTTGTGTGCGCACGTGTATTTTGGTTCAGTTGTTTTCCATCGAATAATAAAAATGTCGGATTAGCTTCGCTGCTTCTGAAACTTTCAATGGCAGCAAAAATGCTTTCGTTTGCATTTGTTTTTTAGTTTTCTTTGCGTTAAGATTTTAGATTTACTAAACGTTTGTTGCTTGTATTGTGAAAACTTGGCGACGTTCAAAATAGCCAGATCGACAATCACGAAACTAATCTCAAGGCAGGGACTGTCTTTAGACTCCGCCATTGCTGACAACTTTTTGTTTTCTGGTGGCAATGGGTCCGATTTGAACCCTTACTTTTACAATCAATTTCACAAAATGCAGAAATGTACGCTAAAGCGTTAGATGTACAAGCACTGCAAAGTTAGATAAGCAGTTGGAATTGTTTGCAGGTAGTGCGTTGCTGCTGCCTAGACACATAATGCAGATCGTCATAAATGAAAAGCATTTTGCTTATTCTACGTGCGTGACGCGCGCTCGTTCGCGGCCTACGAAAAGTCCACAGAACATTAAACAGCCAAACTTCTGAAAAATCATTCACGATACATTTCGTATATGTAAATCAGGAGTTCCCAACATTCATCTGACCACGTACCCCTTTCAGCATTTCGACAGATGAGCATGAACCCTTAAAATTTCATCTGACAAAATATTTTATCATGACTAATCATACAGTAGGCTAGATATATTTAACAACAAGGATAAAATTATTTATGAAACTAATATTCACTGATATATGCATAAATATTTTCAAACAAATAATCTACAAATCTCTTAAATGTACCCCTTCAGATAGGTAAATGTACCCTCGGGGTACATGTAAACCTCTGTTATAAGTAATAACACTATGAAATGAAAAGTTGAAGACATAAATTAGTTTGCACACTTGAATTTCAAACTAAAACTCCAATAAATTTATACGTGTATTGGGCGTAGGAGTTATGGCCACCGCGTTTCAGCTAGAAAATCGTAAATAGTGACTGCAGAAAGTGCGCAGTTACCCATAAACCAATGTCATTGTGGTTCTTAACATATACCACATATATTGATGACAAATCAGTGATTCTCAAACATGTTCAATTCGCTGTCCGTTTATACTGTACTTATATTTTTTAGGAAACCCACTATAAGATATTGCGGCAAATGCAACCAACAGCATGTCCGCAACCAGTGCAGTGTTGCTCGATCGAATAAACAATAAAAATAAAAAAAATTCTTTTAGATAGAAATTTCTTTTTAGATTCTTTAAATACAAGCTTAGAAAGATTCTTTGTTGAAGAAGTATTTTTTTAACTGTAGCATTTTAACCTGATTCGGAACCATTTCAACTAGCTTCGCAGGCCACCAGTGGGCCGCAGTACCCTAATTGAGAAGCGTTGTGATACATGATTCACCAATGTAATGGAGAACCGAAGTGAGTCCCAAACCAAAGATCGTATGCAGAAATAGCACTTTTCAAATGTTGTTTATGCAATTATTTCGTGAGGCCGAAGACTCATGTGTAGTGCAACTGTCGTATTGATGAATTGGTTACTTAAAACTTTGCACTGAAAGCAGCGTTAGACCTCGCAATGACTGGATTTATGGTGGAAGGTTACCGCAAAATTAGCTGTTTGAGGCATTTCCGCAAAATTTTGCAGTTGGTAGTGTTTTACCACGAGTCTATCGCAGGCGTTCCATCTATAGCTTATCTGTCAAGACATCACTCCAAAAATAGATCATATTACAATGAACCACCGGAATTTGGATGAGGATTAAGTTCAGTGCAGTGTTTTTTAAAGGGTGTTGTGGTGGAGGTTTAGTGTGTCAACAACCGTTTTCACTTCTATGTCTGATACCATTGATTTTCACAAAAACGGAAGTTTCCGTCCAAATAAGCTTAGTTATTTGAATAAGGCATTCACTTTTGGCAAACAAACTAAAGACAATTTCATAAATAGAAAGGTTCCATGTAGGCCTACATATTCATTCACTCATTTTCGTGCCAGCTTTTCCTTTGGGGAGAGTCGCCGGGGCAGCAGCCCTAGGATGACCTGAATTATCTCGCGATCAACAGCATTCTCATATAGTTCTGCTGACTCCACACCAAGACGGGACCCAGCAAGATCAGAGATGTAGTCACGCCACCTGGTCCTTGGACGAACTCTGGGCCGCTTTCCCGTGGATGTAGAGTCTGTAGACTGTAGCGCGAAGCATGGGCGTCCGCAGAATTTTTTCCAGGTGGGGGGCAAAGTCGACATTTTGCTAATCTTTTTGTGCTTGTTGACGATGCAACGCAAATTTACGTATGCAAAAAAGAAAATGTCCAATGTTACGGCAACAGTTGCATACAGTGCTATCCTTGTAAGAAAACTTCACACAGAGCAAATGTTTGTTTCAGTGAGCATGGATACTTTAAGACTGAGTTAGCAGAGTTCTAAATGAATTACAAATTTTGTAACTTTTTAGTGTAAAATCTCATGAAAATACGAACAAACTACACGTTTAATTCAAATAGCTTCTTGTTTTCGTGCTTTTCTAATGTTTTGGAATGTTGCAAGTGCGCGAGATGTGATTTCACTGCTCAAATGGTCTGGTAGTTCAGCGCATTTGCGCACCTTTAGAGGAGCATTGGTTGCAGAAGATGCGGTTTGTTGGCAGCAATGTTTCTTTTTCACTCATGCTTCTTTACACATAGTATAAACCAGGGGTGGGGTAACTCGTTCAATGGAAGTCATTTGTAGAAAATCAAAAACGCCAGCGAGCAAAACCAGTTTGTAGTGTCAATACAAATACGGTAAAGAATGCAAGTTTTACATTAAATTATGTACAGTAATTGTCGGTATGAAGTTTTTGTTTGATTTTCCAGTCCCCGAAAACCTAGACAGTATGTTGTTGAAGCTGTGCAAATTAATTCTCTCAAGTGTTCATTTCTCAAGGTTGCGCGGTGGTTTGATTTTGCAAACTTCATCACAGAGAAAAAAATTCACAACAATATGTTGTGCTATACACACAAATGAGTTATACACTGGTATTTTAAATTCTGGATATTCACTTTCTGAAACCTGTCGCTAAAAATTAAGTGTAGAGTGGCATTGACTAAAGTTTTTTTGATCCAGGTTTTCTTGCATTTCGGTCAGTTTCTTTTCTACAGCAGACACGTTTGTACCAAACGGTTAGCCAACTGAACAGCCATCACTGATACATTAGCACTGAATGGATTTACAAGGAATGCAAAGCATGGTTTTAACTCTTGGAAATGGTCACACCTGGCTTGGAACCCCTCCAGTAGTCTTACAATATATTTTAGTATTCTTCTACGTTGTGGTCTGCAAATGCCTCTTCGCGAAACTCACTGGTTCTCCTTCCGACATTGGGAAAATGACAGATTGCTTTTGACAATATGTGTCTTTGAAAAATTTTACTTTTCTTCAGGGAAGAAAATTAGCCTAACTCAGCTAACTTCTGATTTAGGTTCACTGTCGTTGTTATTAAATCGTGCCGACACCCTGGTGACCAATGTTCCCTCTAGGGTGCGCAAATGCGCCAAACTACCAGGGCATTTGCGCTGTGAAATCTCATTCTTACGCACTTGCAACATTCCAAATTTGATGCCGCATACATATCGCATAGCCCTGTCGAAACGTTTCATTGGTTGTGTGTCTACATCAGGGGTCTCAAACACAAATTGCTCCGATGGCCAAATGAGGACCTATGAACCAACCGGAGGGCCGCATTATGACGCTGACGCAATAATGGCGGTACCTGAACCTTACAAGATACAGCTTTTACATTTTACTTCTTGCGAAATGTATCGTGAGTTATAGGCTAATCATTTCTAGCCGCCTCTACGCTCGTTTAAAAAGACCTGTGCACTCGCTGGCCGAGCACTTTTAAACATCGATGAATAAACTAAAAAACTTAATTGCTGATAACATGAAAATTCCCAAAACGCATCGCGGGCCGGCGCTGCACAAAATGCCCTCAGGGGCCATGCGGCCCGCGTGTTTGAGACCCTGGTCTACATGGTTGTGAAATTGCATGCGCACTGAAACAAACATTTGCTCAATGTAAAATTTTCTTCAGGGAACACTGCTGGTGACTAACTTCACAAACTTGTGTAAACACATTGATAAATTAAACAAGCGTTAAATTTGAGGCAACAACTCTCTATCAATTTGAGATATTGCTATTCATCTAGAAGATCTACACAAAATATGTCGGCGACCCGCAATTCGCCCACCATTGGTTTGAACCTACGTGCCTTACCGCAATGAGCAGTTATAGTGGACACATTAGTGCTTTAATGTTTTGTGCATTCTTACTGCGTAATTCCCAGTAATATTCCATTCGTGATTCAACGTGATGTACTTGTTTGCGAACAGTCCGACCGTCGACATGATAGCCTGCAAACCTACATAACCGCAGTCGGTCGCTGTTTCCTGTGGTGCATTCGAACGCCCAACGCTTTGGTTCGTCATTCTATTCTAAATTTGACTACATTACGTACAGTGCGTTACGTGTTTCTGACTTCACGCCCAAGTGTATTGGCGTTTTTATTGTATATCTGAATATAACCGAAAGAAGCAGTCAACTTAGAGTACTACCGGAGAGTTATTAGCGAACAAAGTGGTGAGAGCCTTTTAATTCGCCTTGCTTTGGCTGGCAACTTCAAGACGTCAGGTTGCTTAGTTGGGAGACCGACCTGTGCTCCTGCAACAACTAGGTTGACCCCTCAACTAGTAGGGATCTCTGCAATAACCTACAACCTTAGTCCCTACACAGTCACTGTCTCGCTGCATCACCTGCCAAGACGTCTGCATTCAATAGTTACATGCGGCAAACCGCCTACCACCGTAACTTGAAGTGCATCTTCGAAGATTTGTTGCCGTGTTGTTGTTACGCAATAAAGGCCACAGTAGAACAATTCGCTCCCGAGTTTCGCAACCTGCCTCTGCAGGCAAGGAGCGGACATGAGCGAACTGCAAGCTCATAACTGTATGTTATCAAAACAGTGAACCTGATTCTTGTGCAGTGTGAGCTTCATATTGGCAAACAAACTGTCATTGCATGAATTAACCCAAATAATCAAAATTGAATTCCTGATTTCACGTTTTCCAGAAATTTTTGCTTCCTAGTCTCAATTTCCAGGGGGAGGCAAATGCCCGTTTTGCCACCCCCCCGTGCGGACGCCCACGGCGCGAAGGCTTAGTTCGCCATTCTTTCCTGGGACATTCTGGACACATGGCCCAACTAACATAGCTGGGATCTCTCGATTCGGAAAAGTGGTTTGACGTCCTGGGCTTTACGGATATCAAACCTGTGCACTTTGTTGCGAAATGTCATACCGAGAACTCTTCGCAAATATCCCATCTCTGCCGTTTGTTCTTTAGACAGTATTCTTTCAGTCGTCACCTAGATTCATGACCATAGCTGAGGATCGGAACAAAGACCCATTTAAAAACTGACAGCTTTGCGGTCTTTGAAAGCTCCCGTTTCGTCACCACGGAGCAATAAAGCTCACGTAGAACTGCGTTTCTTTACCAATCCGTGTATCAATCCCTTTGTTCCGACTTCCACCACTCGTGAAAACCATCCCAAGGTACTTGAACGTCTCCACCTGCTGCAGTATATATCTGCTCACTTGCAGAATACACTGCCTTGGGCATCTTAAGAGATACAGAGCCTCAATCTTTTTAGAGCTGATTTTCGTGCCTGCTTGGTCGCACCGCACGCAACAGAAAACCGATCAAATACGACCTGAAGACCCTGTTGAGAAGATCCACACATGCAGTACCAATTCGTCCTCAAAAAGTAAATAGTTCATTCTAAGTTCCCAACAGTGACACCCTCGTCGACGCGTCTGTGACTGTCTATCCAATTCATATACAGTAGACCTGGGCTCTCGAAATTTTTTGGGAGAGGACCACATAAACTATTGCACAACAGATCGAGGGCCAGACATCTTGCGTAATATGATTTTCTCGGAATATATACATTCTACCAAATCAAAACATTTTTTGTAAATGCATTATTTTCTCATTATTGACAAAATGTGTTTTGCGGCCGGGTGAAATTCCTTCGCAGGTGGGATTTGGTCCGTGGGCCGTAGCGTGGAGAACCCTGATATTGATTATGAAGAGGAGTGGTGACAACACACACCATTGTCGGAGTCCAACACCAATGCTGAACGGTTGTGATTTAACTCCGTCGACACGGACACAATCTTCTGAGCAGGACTACAGTTACATAATGGCCAGAAAGAGGCACTCGTCGACACGTACTCCCACAACACCCCCAAAGCTTTTCACGAGGAGCCCGGCCATATACTTTCCCGAGGTCGACAAAACATGTGTATTCGTCTTTGGCTTGCTCTCAGGATTTTTCAGAAATTTGCTGGAGAGTGGAAATTTGGTCTGCAGCTCTACGGCCGCGACGAAAAACGCACTGGGTATCATCCAGCTTTGATTCAATTACTTTTGCCACAATATTGGCATACACTCTTCCTGGGAGGCTAAGCAAAGAGATGCCGCTGTATTTGGTTCATTCACTCCTGTCTCCCTTTTTGTGTATATGGGGATGATCAATGTGCCAATTTTTCGGTGCCCTTCCAAAACGTCATGCCACTTGACACACACGAGTCAGCCAAACCATCTAGCTTTCTAAGTTCCTCTAATTCACTATCAAACTTTTCGCAGTTAGCTTTAAGCTCGGATTTAGCAGCGGCGTCTGTGAGCTTATTGATATGCACAGTTCCACGCAGGGATGTACTGCTAACAAAAATGATATGGAAACGCACCCAAAAAATAGCCATTTTAAAACGGCTTCAAACTCATTTCAAAGCAAAACGTGACAAAAGTGTGGCAACACCATTCCCACGCGTTCCCGCCCCACTACACCCCTGGTTCTACGGAAGCTTTCATCTGTGCAAAGTTGAAACATCTCTCCTGATAAACTTTGCTCTGATGTGCTAGATGAGGTGCCAATGTTGAAAACAGGAAAGCAACATGTTGAAATTTTTTGTTTTCATAAAACAACGTACATCGCATCATTTTTATTTTCTGACAGCTACTTCAGAGCAGCCCAAATAGCCAAAATCTCACTCCTAGCTCTCATTGTTGCCTCACTCAACAACAACCTTGTTTTACATGCGCGCTGCAACTGCCGACTTCTTTTCTTCATTGTAGTCTGATGCATCGCCAGGCAAGTCGATCGCAACGGTGAAACAGTGAAACACTTCCGATATAATTGCATTGAAGTGTTTTTGCAGTTTCGTATAACATACTGTACAAATCCGCGGCAGTATAGTTAGAGGCCGAAGTGAGGCGGTGCGCATGGCAATGCACAGTTACCAAACTTGCAATATTCGCTTCCAACTTCTGCGACAGAAAATTGTATCGGCCTACAACATTGCAGCCGTCTGTTCCAATAGCCACGTGCAGGAAAACATGCTTTCCTCATGTCGTTTTATTTCAATACAAGGCAAAACCATATCTTGGCTTTCAGAATTTAGGGTGTTATTGCAAAATTTTAGGGTGTCATTTTGACATCCAAAAACGTCTAAAAAAACACTGGTCCAGTGAATTTTTACTTATTACAACGACTTGAGTGGAAGGCATTGATTGTTGCTTGTGTTTGATTTAAAAATAATAATTTAAAAGCACAGTTGCTGAACAAAGTTTTGTTCGTCTAGCACAGGCCTGCACAACCCAGAAAGCTCGAAGGGCCAAATTATCAACATAAATTTTCCGCGGGCCGCAGATGTCTATTTCAATTGGATGTAGAGATTTCATTGTAGTATGGAAGAAATTCTGGAAACACAATTACTTATTCGAGGTCGAGCTTTTGCAATATTTTTTACAATTGAGAAAGCTCTCGCAGGCCCCATGCGGCCAGCGGGCCGTATGTTGTGCAGGCCTGGTCCAGCATAAATTTTGCATAAGATTTATTAAAAACTTAGGACAGTAACTTTCTCAAAGAAACATACGTATTTATCAAGTACTTCAAAGTATGCTGCGCTTTGCTCACAGTTGAATACATTATTGCATCGAACATTCGAGTTACATCAGTCAAAAATTCCTGCAATCTGCGTCACAAATTGCAGCATTCAACTTATGAAGGATTCTGTCGATCTGAAAAAGGCAGCTGCTTGTAACTATGTGAACTGTACGTATTTCCTGTCGTGACAGCAAATCATCCAAGTTACTTCGCTGAGTGAGACAAGCCTACTGTAAACAAAGCTCTGTAACTGCGGGCACACTTTTGCAGTATAACTCAGACATTATTACCTAGAACACCATTGGTTCAGATAAAGAATGTTTAAAAAAAGACATGAAAAGGAAGCTGGTGCTCGACAGAGTTTGCAATTGAATTTCCGTACTTGGTATGAGATTGAGGTTTGGTCAAGGTTTTGTTTTGTGCAAGAGAGTATCACATATCGCAAGTATTATTACATAGAGTTTTATTTAAATAAAGATTTCAAAGATGCTTCCTTTCCTTCTAAAAATTCGATGAAGCATAGTACAAAGCGAAGCAAAATCTGATATTGTTTTCGTGAAAAGAATTACTGGCACGGAATGAAACAGGGACATCTTGAAAATCGAGTGAAAATCAACAGAGCAGCAACCTAAGATTAAAATGAAACCAGATTGGACATTTTGTAAAGTAATTGTTTTCAACGTCAGCACACATCGTTTTCATCATTTAGAAATCATGTGGAAGACCTTATAAAAAATAAAACATTTTACTTCCACGGTATGTTGAACAATTCATTTCCATGATCTAACACTGAAATACTCAACATGCAGTGAACCTTGCTTGAATAACTAATTTAATAAAGGCTGTTAAAACTTACAGAACACTATTAAAATGAATATTTTAGATATTGTTTCTAGCTGGTTTTCCTTAGCAGCAGCTGCGTTTTGTGCAGTTTTTGTTTTATTGATTTACGGATGGTACCGTAGACCAAAGAATTTTCCTCCAGGTCCGCGAGGTTTACCATTTGTTGGATGCATTCCATTTCTTAGCAAACCTGCTTCAGTCACGTACAAGAAGTGGAGTGAAGTACATGGGCCTGTAATGTCAGTGCGTTTGGGAAACACAGATTGGATCACTCTGAACGACTATAAAAGTTTATATGAGGTAATGCATTGGATTTAATCTTATTTCGGAAGCAACAGGGCAATGAGTTTCGGATAGATAAAATATGCTATATATGTTCAAGGCTTTTGAAGTAAATAAAAGCACATTGTCTGGGAAACCAAAGATTCCTTTCATTTACGAAATCAGCGGTGGTCGAGGATTGGCGTTTATGGATATGACCGACTACTGGAAGTCTCAGAGAAATTTTGGAATGAAGATCTTGCGAGGGTAATGATAGTGTGTGTGTAGTATGTAGAACACATGTAAAAGGATTGATCGCTTTGAGAAATTGTCAAGCGAGTCCGGGCAAGGAATAGGAAAACTGATCCGATCAGTCACCAGCAAACCACACTTTGCATCACCTACCTATGATATAGAAAAAAGCGACAAGGACAAGTGTGGCTTATACATTGGGGCCAGGTTCATGTGCAGGGTTGTCGCAGGGGAGAAATATTTCCCACCTGGTCTTTGGTTTCGCATGCCTAGAACGATTGCTTTGCATTGTTGAAGATCTTAGTTTGACCACAATTATCTTTTTGAGTCTTACCTCGGGCGCTGTCAAGTGTCACCTCACCGGGCAAATAGACTTTGGAATAGTGGTGGCTGAATGGCATTTCAGTTTCCCCAAACTGGAGAACTTCCCCCTGTAGAACATACCGGTAATTGTTGGTGGCAATGTAGTCCATAAGACCAATCATACTTGCAATTAGAAAAAATCTTACATTAACTTTCCATCCAATGTTTAGACAAAAGAGCTATGGATTGAAGAAAACATATTAAAATGTTTTGTGTATGAAGGCATGGAATAGGATCGAAAAGCTTGGAAGACCGAGTTAAAGAAGAAGCAATATATCTTACCGAAGCCATTCAAGTAGAAAAGGGAAAACCTTTTGACTTAAAAGTGAGTCTTGTTCACAACATGTAAAGTACTAGTATTTGCATTCTTAATTTTAGGAGTACTTTCTTTTATCAAGCTTCTCTGGAAGAATGTGTGTTGGTCTCAGGTAATTTAAGACTTGTGTAACATAAGACATGTCTATGAAGTTACGCACTAAATTGCAGCATTGCAAACGTTATTCGAACGAACACCTGACGTTGTTGGAGATTATACCTAGTTTCTCTCGTCTGTCTTTGAAACTCATGCCTGTGTTGTGGCGTGCGCCAGATATTGGCGGCAGATATATATTGTTTTGCACTTTAACTAGAGTCGAGTGTGGAGGTTATGAACGTTTTGGTTTTTCCATTGGTGGCCAATTTTGAGGATATACAGAAATAGTCCTTCCTTTAGATATAAAAGCGAAACACGATTTTCGTTATTAGCGATAATGGTAAATATTACTAATAGCAAAACACAATTTTTGAAGTAAAGGGAAGCAAACAATATTATATGGAACTATGTTTAAGAATTTCATCGACAATACGAACGGCAGTATTACATCAAATCATGTGGCATTCGTTAATTTTGTCTAATTTGATGTTTTTGTTCAAACTGGTTATTTTAATGTGTAAAAAACCCTAAAATTTTCTGATGTGGGCTTTTATCGTTTATTGAAAGGGTTAAATGGAAGGTTCCGAAAATCGCTTACAAACTTTGACTGCACATGCAATTGTAGTTAGCTGATCACTTTTCTTGTAGTCTCGCATGTAGTGACTATTTTCAAACAACTGAACGCATACTTTACCTTGACAAATGGTCGTTTGTTCAACAACGTTTGTTGCTGCTCACTCTGAAGTGAGGGTAGAGACAAATTAAACAATCATATTTAGAACTTCCGCATTTTTTCAATTGACTTGATGCGACAATTTGACTTGACGCATTTTTTCAATTGACTTCGCGATTCTCACTGCCTACAGAGGTGGATTTTTCTAGATAGGGTGAGCCAAATGACGTATTTACTGCGTCCCCAATTTTTTTAAATGCTGTGGGATTCCCTTTTCTTAAAATGCCGATTATTTTTTGAGGAGGCATGTAGGTTTTATTTTCAATTCTGGTTTATGGCAATGCTTCAAATTGACTCAAGTTTGAACATATTATTGACAATGTATTACTTTTTACAACGTGCAACTTTTCAAAAGATGGTACAGTAGTAATGCGAATGTGATCTTTTTGCACTTATTCTTTCTTGAATAAAAATGCTTTTGTTTTATAAGTTTTCGGACAGTTGGTGTTTTGTTTAAATTTTGGTTCTAAACATTAGTTGTGCTTGTTTAAGTTTGAATCAATCGCTAACGTTTATGAATTGCTAACTATCAGATTTTTGTTGTCTGTTTTTGTTACGTTATGTGTTTAACAAATTGTCGTAAAACGTTCATCACATATTATTATTCGTGTATCATGAAAGGTTAGAACATTATCAAAATCTTGAACAACGTCATTTTTCTTTGCTTGTTTTATTTTTTTTTTTGCAATAGGCACAGTGTAGGGCGGAACGAATTTCATAATAGGAAGGTCAGGGATCCGACCTAGGGTTGCTACTTGCATCATATCATGGTTGATTGTGTGACGTCATCAGTGATCATCCATCCTTGGAATGTTGAATGCCCTTTTCGCACAATTTCTAAAAAGACTGAAATACGTAAACGCGCATACACTCGTATTTTGTCACAACCGGACGCTCTAAACGATACATGATTTTTCTGTGAAGCAAACCTGCTATGACGAAGCTCAGTTTGTATAAACAAGATGGGTTCAAATTTTCAAGTAATGCCGGTAAGTTATAAATAAAACAATATTCCAAAACTTCCTGGTCATATCTGAGGTCATTTCTATTGAAAAATGTAGAAACCGTCATTTGAGCATATTTTCCAGGTAACTTTCTGAATTTGTTGAAGTAAGTTTTTTACTCCGTTTTGTATCTGCCCATCATGGGATTATGCAGGGTAGCCAAACTACGACCCGCGGGCCGCATCCGGCCCGCCGACCAGTTTAATCCGGCCCACCAAATACCTTGAACATTTTTTAAGCACCACTTTCCCGACTGTGGACAGCAGTGCAACAGCATTGGCTGTTGTCTGTCTCTTGCTGACTTGTGTGCCGCAGCAGCATTTCGCTGCAAGCAGCGCTATGAAAGTGCAAACAAAATGGTGTAATTTTATTGTTGTTATTGTATTGCAATACGTTTTAACAACCTATATTTGCGTAGATTACGGAAATCGCACTGTATCCGGCCCTCTAATGGCCAGGCAGTCGCGAATTCGGCCCTCGCGTCAAAACGTTTGGCCAACTCTGGAATATGGAATATGTGAAAGTTTGTTTTTTTGATTGACTCTGGATTAAAAGATCCTAATCTTAACTTTGAACACGGGTCGATTGTGATTATTCCCAGAGGTTAAGCGGTAATAATACACGGAAATTTAGGAAGTACGAAATTTTAAATATCTCCTTCGGTGAACCGGAAAATAAGGTATAGTTCGATGAACTCGTCGTATGCTATTGCAACCAAGTTCTATACTGTCGGTGCTGCTACCGAGCTTACTGCTTTAACCTCGTCGACTTTCATCTGAGTTGGCTGTCTGATGGGCTGGAAAATGCGTGTTTATCAGTTACATATTTTTTTATACCACTGTTTACTCCTGAGTGTTACGACCTTCATTTCTTGATTTGCGATTCATACATCGCAATTACGTCAATAGAAACACAAGACCAAAGAGCTATTACAAAACAAGAAAAGCTAAGACTTCCGCTTAGAAAACTTCCCGCGGGAAACAAGCCTCAGAGCGTAAACTTCGGAATCATTAAATAGCAACACACAAGTCGTAAGATCACAAACCAAAACACGAACACAACACAGTCGTGCATGTCATTAAAATAATTTAAACGCTTTTCTCACTTTTTCAACTTCATGTAAATTAGGTTAGCTTTTCAGGGGCTTTGACTCACTTACAGGACAAGCAATCCATTTCTTTCAATGGTTTCGCCAACGGCCTAAGATCGACCTTTTCCAGCCTTACTGCAATAATCAGACTTTTATTTAAATAATCGTTGGGGATCTTACATGCCTTTTTGGTCTTTCGTATCAATTGCTTTCTAATATTATCTCTCGCGGCTCGCGTAAGAAAAGCTTTTTTGGAGATGCAAGACCTACGTACCTGGTGGCCGACCCATTCATGTGATCCTACCCCACCCCCTTTTTCTTTTCGGTGATTGCGTGAAGAAAGGGTGTGTGACGTCACGAATGCACTTTCATGCAAGCTTCAAAGATCTTATTGATTTGCTTCTCGTGACTGTCAGTCACGATTTGATTTATTCGTGTGTTTTCTTTTCCCGTCACCGCAAACTGACCTGAAACCCATTTGTCCTCCGTGTCTGCAGCGCACAAGTTGTTCTCAGTGCATGCCCACGATGATATTTTTTAAGCTGTTGCCTTTTGCGTTGTGAGCGAGCCTTGCCCATTCCACAGTACCCTTTTACTTTAACGCGATGCAGTATTTCCAAAGATGACCCAAATTATCACGTAAACTGAAGGTCGCATATAGCATTGCTGCATACCTGCAATCTTTAGCAGACGCCGAACGCCTGCTGTACGCGTGAATAGTTCCTGTTGTTGCGTGTTTGTTCAGGGGAAATGCGCGATCGTCACTTGGCATCCGGGACCTTGTAATGAATCTTGCATTTATGCCACTTGTTGCTCCTCGTTACGTTGCTAAACAGATTTCGAAATTCATCACTTGACGCGCCTGTTATAACTACGGTGTGATACATCGGCTAAACCAGGGGTTCCAAACTTTTCTCTGACCATGTACCACTTCAACATTTCGATAGATGAGCTTGTTCCCCTAAAATGTCTTATGACGAAATTCTGAGTAAAATGACAAACATTCACTGAATTTGAAAATATTATTTTGATTTTTAGAACTACAGTACATAGGTAGACTCCGATTTTTATGTCTTAAGTTAATATATCAACAATAAGTGTATACCGATTTTTGAAAACATTCATCACTGATGAATGCATAAATAGTTGTTACTTAAAAATACGTACTTATATTTTTAACTTCTCTCGCTAACCTTAAACATATCCCTTCAGATAGACAAATGTACCCTTAGAGGTGCATGTCCCTCAGAGGTTGGGGACACCTGAGTCATGCAAAACATTTCAAAATGCCCAATATTCAATTGTTCCTTTCTGCGTATTAACACTACCTTGCCGATTAAAATTACAAAACGCGACGAAGCAAAATCAATTGAAAACACACAACGAAATACGTGCAATTCCCGATACAATTTATCAACGCATAAGAACGACATCGACGATCTTAATGTCCGTTTGCAATCGTTGGTGGCTACATTGTGCTGTACAACCTGAAGTGACATTTTTCGTGCCACGCCAATAAACAATCAGCACACACTATCAGCTGAAACTACGAGAAAGCGTAAAAATAGTCAGCATATTCTTCCTTGTTGAATGCTTATCGAGCATGATTCGAACTTTTGTCGTTCGGAGAAACGACTTGAGAAGCATGCTCAACCGGTTTGCTTGTCATGCTGCACATACATGAATTTTCTGTATGGACGGCCGACAAGCAAATGTGTTTTGCGGGTGTGTGGTTGAAACTGGAAAGCGCTTTGAAATCAGAACCTGACTTCCTCAAAGCGAATATTAACAACAACATTGTTGATAACGAGCAGAAAACTGTACCACGCCTAGATATAGCATTCTGTCATTATCAGCACTACCAAATAGAGGTCACTATTTCTCTATGCGGTGTGCGAATAGTTTCAAATAGTAGGATATTACGTGATAAATGTAAGTTTCATACCTGCTGTGATTTTTCAAGTAGCCTGAGTGCCTACTTCTGGTGAAAGGCCTCTTTCAAAATCTTAGTCTCGGCCCTCAAATTCCTGGATCCACCACTGACTGCCTGTGGTTATGTCAAACTGATAAAAAATATTAAACCATGAAAAGATGCCAAGGATATCTCACATTTGTTCTGGATCTGATCAAAGATTATTTGGTAACGTTTGACACCACATCTTGTACATATTGCATCTCAACATGTGATATGTATGTTGATAAACCTGCTATTACTCTGATACAAATTTCTGTATCATCGGGATTGTTTCCCTTGGTGTGTTAAAATAGCCAAACCCAACTGACTTAAACCTTAAAAAATGATTTATACTGAAATATTGCCACATTTCGGATCTCAATGACATAAAAATTCATAAAGTCAAATTGCGGATGGTCTGCTTAAAACGCATTTTGATGTTTTTCCTGATGGGAAAGAATTTGCATTGTAAGCAATGGCACCGTTTTATGCCAGATTTATATAGTTTTCTTGAACGTTTCAAGAAACAAGCAGAAGCCATGTGGAAAAGTGCAGCATTGATTACAATTTTGCATTAAGATCCAAAGGGTTTTTCTTCTCAGCATGTTATATAACCTTGAAAAACTTTTTTGAATCTCCTGTCTACGTCACACAACATTTCCTTTGCGTGATCGTTTAAAAATTGTTTTATGGCATGCATATAAGCTTTGTGAAGACTGATTCTACCTTGAACTCATCCATAAATGAAAACAGAGAAGTGTGTGCGAAAGTGCATTGATTTAACTTTCATATAAGTTTTTTATTTTTGCAAAATTAAAAAGTAAGTCAACTGCATTCCCGTTAATCGATTTTGTCGAATTTCACACATTTTTGACAACATTTTATTTGTTCTCTCCAAACACACTAACAGGTAGCAAGTAGAACTGCTGGAGCTGTTAAACGACATGTGGATTGGTCACTCAAAATCGCCAGAAAAATGGTTCGAAACTGTGACCTGCATCTCTCGAGACTGAGACAAGACCTGAAGCCTTCCAGACCGAGACTCAAACAAAGTGGTGTCGAGACCGAGGCCAAACTTTGAGACTCCATCACTGATTGACATATTTAATTATTCCATAGCCAGATCGATTACGTTTGTACGAAACATATTTTAGCCTTTCCCTCGTCGTACATAACAATTTCGAAAATAAGAATTTATTGATGTAAATTAAACTTTCTTATAACATATGCTCTAGCTCCACGCGAACAATGCAGCAGCCGGCTGCATCTGCAACGTAGTGTTTGGAAAACGCTTCGATTACAACAACCGGAAATTCAAGGAAGGAGTGACAGACTTAAGCAACTTGTACGGTGACAACGAATTATAATGAAATTACAGTGATGTGATGATCATTTGCTTGAAATTACGTGAGCAACCTATAAACCTATAAGCCATAAAGTAATCTTCGCGTTTCTATTGCAAAGTAACTAATTTCGTTGTTTTGCCTGGTGCTCATGCAGCTTCAAAAACATTATTGTTATTTGGTTCACAAAACTGTTTTTGCTCGTTAGTCCATCTTAACGTTTGAAATGAATTGACAACTATTCATTTACACTTTCTATTGTCATGTAGCTTCAACAGCCCTGAGTACATTATCATGGCCAGATTATCAATGTTCGTACCTTCTTTGATGAACATTCCTCCTTTGTTATGGCTCAAACAGAAAGCAATGAAGAAGGTCGTTAAAGTGATTGGTAAATGCACGTGGTGGAATATATAGGCTTTGAGAATTTTTTCTGCAAAATCAAAAAAGCTTTCACGAAAATGTAATGATCAAAGCGGTTTGTTACGTACACATTCAATGAACGAGTGTCTGGAGGTCACCATCTACTACATAGCAAAATCAACGTTTCGTTTCATTTCTCCTCATCATTTGTTTTACGACATAGAATTTTGCTGACGTTTATGAAGTGGCGTTGTCAATGACTAAAAACATTGTTTCGTTGACTAACGTTTGCTGCAATGGTAATGTTACATAGTTTGTCTGAGTGGTCAGGAAATCATATTGTTGCTGAATATCTATTCTTGTATTGATAGACAAACACCGGTTTTGCAGATGCATGTACTGATCCAAGAAGATTTTGAGTAGACAGGCAAATTTCAAAATTTGATTGCTAATTGTTTAATTATTATCGACATTACTTCTTGTTGTTGCACATTTTTTCACTGGCATTGTTACTGGTCGCATGTTTAACCCATGTAAGTGTAAACTGCAAAAGAGTACTGTCCATAAATTAATGCTGCCTAAAACATACCGTAGTAAAGAACTTGCAAAAAACTGGTTACTTCAAAATCTAAGTTTCCGAAGACAGATTATGCGCAAGGTATACCATACATTTTTTCAATTTCGAATTCAAATAATTTTTTGTAAAACTGTTGTTTTTCTGGTTTAATCGCATAGTTCGTTTCACAACAGTGTTTTGAAAGTTTTGTGCTGGGTGAACTGATTCAAAAGTGAGAATCGGTGTAAACAGGAACATGAAAAAACTGTTGAAGGCCCAGTGTAGTGCTACATCTACAACAACTGGTTTACCTCCTGAACGTCTGATATTTTAAAATGCACCTTGCTTGATTCGTTTTTATTCAATATACATTGTTACAGCTGCCTTGACTGAGCTGATAAGCGATGCAAAGTCCTCGTTCGATCCGGAAAACATTCAAGGATTTATTGACGCTTTTCTGGTTGAAATGAACAAAGGAAACGATGAGTCTTTCACAGTTAGTGAAAATAGATTCTGGTGGAATTTTTCGGCATTATGATTATTTGAAAGCGTGACAATAAACTAATTTCGCCTGTTTTTCTGCAGGAGCTGCAACTCTTGCACTATATACGTCTTTTGTACATCGCTGGAACAGAAACTGTGGGAGCAATGATTCTGTGGTCAGTCGTAATCATGCTTAATTACCCAGAAACTCAAGAAAAACTTCATCAAGAAATCTCTCAAGTCCTAGGTACACGATTTTACTTTATAAACACTGCGAGCTTGGAAAATTATTTCGATGCAGTATCTTTAATTATGAAAGCAATATTATTACTATGTTGAAGTACGTTTGTTTTGTGATGTCATACGTATAATTTTGCACAAACAAATATATTCACTAGAAATCAACATGCAGTACCACTTTAATTAAGTTTATCTAAGCACCGTTTGTACAGTAAATGTTTGGATCTTGGTTAAATTAATACAGGTAAAAAATATTAGTCATCTGGCTGAGTTTCATTCAATCTTTGAGTATAAAAACATGGTCAACATTTCACAAGGAGTTTTGTTGGCAATTGGTATCCATACAAACCAGATCGATTGCAATAACGAAACGTCCTTGCAACGTTTTGCTGTATATTTTTCAGGCAGCGTTTGTGCTTGTCCAGGCACACTTGTTTATTGCTCAAACAAAACTGTTTTGATTAATATTTAAAACTTGCTTTTTCAGTGCCTAGTGAAACTATCTGCATAGATTAAAAAACGCATAAAAATCGCCAATGCAAGAAAAAATATTTGTTAACACTTTTCCTGAGGATTTTCATTAATTTACTTTTTTTATAATAAATACTACGGCCAAAGCAAACGATACAACTGACATCTTGCAAACGTTTCGATAACAACTGTTATCATCTTCAGTGCATAGCAATAGCTATATTGCTATGCACTGAAGATGATAACAGTTGTTATCGAAACGTTTGCAAGATGTCAGTTGTATCGTTTGCTTTGGCCGTAGTATTTATTATAAGGCTATTTAGCACTTCCGCTTTTCGTGTACCAAAGTTACTTTTTTTACGTTTTTGATTACTTTACTTAAAATCAGGAGTCGCTAAAGTAAAGTGAAAAGGAATATTTGGATATTATTTTTGTGTGCTTGCTGGTCTTTAATGTTTTTCTGCCATTTTTCCACAAAAAAAAATAAAATTTACAAAATTTACCGACAAAAATCAACAAAAAGATTGATAAACGCAAAAGTTTGTGAAAGTTCAAAGCCTTATATTAAGGGCTACCCTCGATCTAGAAACAAAAATAAGGACGATCGTGCAACTTCGATTTTCCTACCCAAAATTAAACAACAGTTGGTGAAATTGTTTCTTCTTGTACGACTAACATCAGATCATATATTTGCATATTCGTCTCGAGGCACAAGATGCTTCAGCGATGTATTTTTCTTAGAAGAAAAACCCGTGCATCTCGAATTCCTTTTTGCAAGCGTCACGGGAAACACTTTTGTCGTTTGCTTATGTCTTGACTCAATCAAATGCTAAACATTTACTACAAAATTAATCTTCATCAGATTCCTAAGCAGCATAGACAGCTTACGATACTAACAATACCTGATAATGAATCTTTAGGCCGCAAGATTACAATAATTTCATGACTTCACAAAACCTTAATTACAAAGTGTTTAAGATGAGATGGAAATGGTATGTTTGTTCATCAGATTTTCTTTATTTAAAATTGTTGTGCTACAGAAAATAAGAAAAACTAAGGACGCAAATCACATTTGAGGACATTTGTTAGAAATAAGGGCAATAATATTTTTTAAGCAAGGGCGTACGCAAGGGGGGGTTGGGGTTAAAAACCCCTTGAGCTTGATATTTTACAAAAACTTTACTGCCTGAACAAAGAAGATTGATTGTTTTCGCATACTTTTAGCTTGTTAATTTGTCGACTTAATGCAAATACCACCGAATAAATTTGCATGCAAATCTCAAGGAACATTGTATAAGGGCGAAAAAGTAATAATTAGGGTTTGGTGGTGGGAATCTGTGTTATCATCTGCTTCCAGAAACCATCTCACCACTTTTTGCAGGCCCTCCGTCCACTACGCATGTTGAAGATTGTTTTCCGCAATAGTTCACTTTATCCGAAACAGTTGTGTTTATTTTGTCCGCTAAGGCTGATCAGCGCATGCGCTCACCCCATTGGCTACATTACCTATTTCTGAAGCGTGATAGATCAGTTGCACGAGTTCAAAAACAGCTGTTTTTAACATAGAAGCGTTAAGGCATTTGAAAATGTCTCAGCAAGCAAAAAGGGAAATTAAAACTTTGCTGGACTTCTTTAGATAACGTAAAATTGAAATTTTTCTTGCGTAATTTATGCTCATGCCCAATTCTTGTGCAATTTAGCAAGATTCGATCTTGCAAACCGGGGTGTGCATAGCCAGTCCAGCCACATACTTTCTATGCTCGACTGCTCGCATTCGACAAGACATCAGCCCAGCCTCATTTGCAGTTGTAAATTGCTCTGACACAATGATGAGTGTGTTTTACTTCCCTGTTTTAACGGGCAGCCTTATGATTTTGCAGTTATGAATTGTTGTGCCGTAGCGTTGAGTTTATTTTTCTCCGATATCCTAACCTGGAACGCTGCCTTGTTTATATTCAGTGAAATGACACATAAATTAAGAGGAGTGCATGAGAAGAATATGTATATTATGTCAACAAACTTCGCCAAAATGTTGGTTTGGAAACATGAATATGACGTCAAATTGTGATGTCACAAACAGCGCACACCAAATACAAATGACAACCAAGTGCCACTGAATGAAGCCCCCCATGAAAATTTTCTGCCTGCTCCACCGTTTTTAAGACATACAGTAGTTACCGTAATTCTTCAACATAAGGACAATTCTTAGAAACAAGGACGGTATAGTAGCCTCGCTCATATTGGATTACTGTACGTTTCGCGCTTGCGTAGGATCAAGTAAACAATGTGGAACGGACAACGAAGCAGATCTTCCTTACACAAATGCTTTTGTCGAAGAAATCTTCAGATACCGCGCAACGGCACCTCAAACCCCTCCGCACAAAGCTACAGCCGACACGAAAATTTGTGGCTTCATCATACCGAAAGGAACTCGAGTAAGTAACGTTTCATTGGTCGGCATTGCTCAGGTAGCCCGGGTGGGACCCACTCACCGCCTTTCTTTTTTTGTTGATTTTACATGCTTAGAAAAATGTTAGAAACCTGTGCTTCCATGACTTTTCCTGATTTTCAGAGACTACTGGAATGGTGCCAGAATTGTTTTGCAAAAATGTCCCTGAAAGCCTATATAGGGGGTATAGGAGTCTATACCACCCATGGTTACCTGATATTTATCAAATTTCGGACACCTTGCTAAGTTGACATTTCAATGCTATTTTCAGCGCAAAAGCTGTTTGGCCAGATATGACCACAGATACCTTATATGTAAAAAACCTTCCTACACCATAACTTTATATGAAAAAAACGCGGATCTAACACGTGCATGAAGTTTTCTTCGCACAAACAAAAAATCCCCTCTAAAAAGTCCTGTTTTTGGTGTTACCCTGCATAAAATTTGTATGGTATATATGTTTCGCTGCGCAGATAAATTTTGTTGTGAGAGTGATTAACAATGGAGATATGAAGATAAAACATTAGTTTGGTATGGAAATAACGGAAATGACGTGTCCCAGGAACACATTAAGAAAATGTGGGTGGCTTACACCCACCATTACCTGACTTGTTACGTATTTTAGGGTTAACTGAGCAGGGTTAAGTTTGTTCTTACTGTGGACTTCGAAGCAAATGATATCATGGCTCAATCTGCTTACCGGGAGTCGCCTGGAGTAACGCGTTCTTTGATTGTTTGATTAAACCTCAGTTCGCAGTAAAGATGTCAAATTCAAATAAATAGTGCTTCTTGTCGAAATAAGCTTGACTAGCTACGAGTTTAGTTCATTTTTGAGTAATCATTCATTCACTTAAGGAATTTTTAACCAGACCAGCAAATGATTTCAGTAAATCCGGTTAGATACACTGACTTAACTCGATGAGATCAAACAAAAGTCAAAAGCAACTTGCTGTTGAAAATTTGTGACTCATCGCGACTGAGAAAGGGTGACTCGACCATTGCTGGAAACATACAGCAAACATTTTTGTCTGAGAAAGACCCATATGTCTAAAATATGCTTTTGTTAGGAATTGAACCAAGAGTATATACTAAAACTCTTTTAACAAACGGTGTGGTTTTTAACATCATTAAGTTAACAATTTGTGAACTCAATAAGACACAAACAGCTTTATCTGCAAAAACTCTGCGGAAAGTATTTACTCGAGCAATGATTGAATTCATACAATTTTGTGTGCTTTGAAACTATCATTACCGCTCTGTTTCAGTGTCAAATTCTTGTAAAAAGTGCGTTCATCAAGTTCTAAGTTTCTAATAAGGTGGAAGTGCAAAAACGCACCAACACCCACTGTAATTTCATCGCAAATATTTACAATTTTCATATTTTTCGCGATGCCATTAGTTTCAAAAGAAAGATGGTTCTCATCCTTCAGTAGAAAATTTCAATTTGAGCAAACAAGATTGGTTCAAATATTCAAGTAATGCTGGTTTTACAAATAAAAAATCATTCCAAAAACGTTTTTCTCATATCCGTTCGTAGGACTTTGTCACCGTCGACTCTGCGCGACAACCTCTTGTGTAAGCAATGTGCATTTGAAATTATACAACATTTTTACTTTTACTATGCACAAAACCATCCCAAGCTCCCTTGTTCATTAATCTGCTTTGTATCTGCCTAAGCTTGTTTTATCGACAAGGTTAGACACTCAGAAATATTTGGGAGATGATGTACTTTATAAGGACAAAGTAAACATGTAGTAAAATAGCGGGGGTCCCATGTATCTACAACCATTTCTTGAGAATTGTAGTAGGGTCAGCATCCCACTATCTTCCTTGCTTTTAATTTTTTAAATCACACTGTCATTGATATATGTTAACACAGGGTGCTGCTTTGTGAAACATTTCATATGCAGTCCTGTGTTCAGTAGAGATTTGCCATTGAATTGAACCCAGGGAAGCATGGTTTATATCCTTTAATTCGCCCCGCCTGAGCATTGACACACCTACTCATTGAGGTTCTATGGAATACTGCACGTCTCCTGACGAGGGATGTTCTCCCGTCAGGCCCGCAACCAAGGGATGGGAAATCCCGGCAATTTCCCTTCCAAATTTTCAAAATCATGTTTAGTTGTTAGAAGAACAACAAGTTACAACCGTTTTGCCCTCCCCCAAAAATATGTGGCCCTGTCTGCCGTCAATCCCCATATGGATCCATTTAACCAGTGGTTCCTTGGGTACTGTTTTTTGTTAACTTAAAGTAATCAGCATCAACTAGCAAAACCCGAGTTTTTCATGCTTCAGTGTTTTGCCAATTCTAAGACATTAACCAGACTATTCAACAGATGAGGGACATCGATGCCGTCAATTAATTGAGAGACCACTATCTTTCCCACGCCAATTTTAACAGGCCATTAAAATTAAATAAAATTCAAGAACCTAAGAATTTGTTTGGGATTGCTCAAATATAGTATCATTTTCACAATCTCAAGACTTCATCAAATCTCAAGTGTTTTCGAAAAGTAGAAAAAATGAGGGTTATTCCAAATTAATCGAAGAAATTCCTCCAACCTTAAAAATTATAACCCTTAGGTTTTCATGAAAAAACCTTGCATTTGATTTTGGTAAAGCGACGTGAAAGATCTCTTGTTGAAAACATGATACAAAAGTTGTCAAATTTTTATTTACAGAACCAACGCGATGAGCTCAGTGTACCGCTTCAATAGAATCCTTGTGCTTCCAGAATATATAAGCTCTGCACTTACTGCATGATCTTGTGCTTTGAATCTAGAAAAACCTCAAAATTATCGTTTGGTTTTCAGGTCATAGGAAACCTTCTCGGTGCTCATTTTGATGCCGAAGTTTTTGAAGAGCCAGACAAGTTTAAGCCTGAACGACACTTGGATGAGAACGGAAACTTCGTTAAATCCAAATATGTAATCCCCTTTTCACTTGGACCTAGACAATGTTTAGGAATGCAGTTGGCCCGTACAGAAGTATTTATTTACCTTGCTTCAATTGTTCAGAAGTTCGATTTTCAACCAGCCGATAAAGTCCCATCCTTGCAACTGGGAACAGAGCAGAATTTCTTTGTTCCTCATTCATACGAGGTAGTTGCAAAACATAGGTAAAGGACGATTAGATTAGCAGTGCATGAAAAAAGGTTATTGTAAAAATAGCTATTACCCACATTTAAGCAACCATTCAGAAAACAATTACTTTGAGGTCGTGACGCAAATTCCTTAAATGATAAGATCTGAACAGCAGAGTCACACTGTTGAAACATTTTGTTGACGCAAATAAAGAGTAACGATCCTAAGTATATTCATGAGCGCAATTTGGTGGGGGACACGGGGGACGTGTCCCCCACATTTTCAGGTGGGGGGGACATAATATGCGATGTCCCCCCGCTTTTTTTCAAGTTTTTTATTTGGTGAAGTTCCAAAAACAAAAGTGACGTTTGCCACGTTTTGTGTGAAGTGCTTTTCATGTTAGATGTTACACAGTAGCCAAGTTGATTTTGAAACAGTGTTTGGTGTGGTATTGCTGGATTCTGTTAGTTTATCAGTTATAGCTTCAATAAAATGATATTTAGCGTGTTTCAAGTTTCTAGATACCGTGAAACATGGTTTACTGCTTCTGTCCGACATTTTACTCTGTATAGTATACTGTTCGAAAGGTTGTTTTCTTGAAACTAGTGATAGTTTTAAAGCCGCACATGTGAGAGACCACAGTACAGCATAGATTTGGTTCGCGTACAAATGTAACTGGTTTTGCTGTAACGATGGTTGTTGCGTATTCAGAAACAGACAGCGTAAAATTTAATGATGCTAGTGTATATAGAAATACCATATTTTTGTGATTGAAAACCGAGACGCTTTAGAACAACGAGCCTTCGAAGGAAATCAAACAAGTTCCGGTACAAAATAAATCCTTGCAATAACCTGTAATTGCAAAAAGAACATTCCCTCCAATCAGCCAACTTTACTGAACTACCCAATGCGCTAACAATCATGGGCGCAATTAAGTAGGGGACACGGGGAACGTGTCCCCCTCACTTTTTCAGACGGTGGGGCATAATATACTATGTCTCCCCACATTTTTCTCTTTAGGTATTGTATTTGGAGAGGTTGCAAAAATAAAAATAACATTCATCACGTTTCATGTTAGATGCCCAGCGAAGTCAAACTGATGATGAAACAGAGTTTCATGTGGCATCACTGACTCTGATATTTCATAAGTTTTCTCTTCGATAAAACAATTTTTAGCATTTTGCAAGTTTCTGGAGATAGCAAAGGATTGTTAACTGCTCTGCTTCCGTCCGACATTTCACCCTGTGTGATATCAGTGATTTTTATAGTAATCACTGGTGTATACTATGAGAAAGGTCATTGTCTTGAAATAATAAGAGTTAACAGCTGCACGTGTGAGACCACAATACAGCCATGATTTGTTTCGTGCAGAAATGTAACTGGCTTTGCTTTAACGTTGGTTGTCACGTAAATTTAAAGATGCAAATTTATAATGTTAAAAAGTTGCGTTGGAGGCAAATCTCTGCGAAGTATTTGCCGAAAACAAAAAGCAGAACTACTGTAGAGACACAGTTTTAGTTTAGCATTGGCAATTTTGGAAAAGGTTGTCTTCAACCATTAGTAAACAGGATTTAAATCAAAACCTTGGACCTTCTGGAAATTAGTCAGTAAAGAAAGATTTCCCAAACTGAAAGATTTCGCAATAAAAATATGTTTGGAAATACAAACGCGTGAGAATACATTTTCTACAATAAAGCAAGTTAAATCTAAAAACAGAATTCGAATGGCAGGCGGAACACTGGACGATAATCTCCGACTTGCTACCACTAATATTGGCATTGATAAAAGAATTATAGTGTCAGAGAAGCCTCGATCACAGGGATCATACTGATAGGGATTTGTAATAATTTGCTATTAGCTATTTTGTAATAATTTCAACGACGCACTCACTTACCTTCTTTTTAGTTTCAAATCTTGTGAACCCTGTTGTTTTATGCATCATTTTGTCTACGTGGCCCGCAAGTTGTCACGTTTTTGTAAAATGGCCCGTAGGTAGGTCAAAATCAGTTGGACCACGCTGGGCTATACATTTAGCAGGGCCGGCCTTAGCAAGTGCGAGGCCCGATTGGAAGCACTTTTGCGGGGCCCCACCTTTGAACCTTTTCAGATTTTTAGCAACTTTCAATTTGTTGACTAAATCTCTGAAATGAAGATGTCAATATGTGTGAGACTGATGTTATAATCCATGTTTCCTTAGTACTTCATTATGCAACTCTCACTATTAAGAACATCGATGAGCCTCATTTCGCTTGAATGTGAAACTGTCACTCCTGCTGCTTTGCAAATGGCTTTACTGTTAATATTTATTTTTAAAAAGTATGTTAGTTTGTAAGGTACCGGTTGTTTTTTGCGTGCCTGTAATAGACATTCAGTTCGCATAATTAAAACTAAGTTTATTTCAAACTTTTTGTCAAATGCAGGTCGCCTCATCAGATTTTTACGAGAGGGAAATTGAATAGGACTGACTTAGTGGCACACATTTGCAATTGAGAACTAAACTCTCAGAAGACAAGGAGCAGTAATTGTTGAAACAGCAATAACTATCCAATCGTATTGCACCGTATCTTCCAGCAACTATTGAAACTTGACCTGCCAAATACGGAACGATTATAACCGCAACAAAAACAACTTCCAGCTTCAAAACTTAAGCCCTCTCTCTCTTAATTAGCTGCTACTGAAAAAAACTAGGCTATACATTACGGAAAAACCTAGATAAATGTGAAGATAAAAGAACGAATCGCGCAGTTCACTATGGCATACGTTGGCAACAGGTCCCGCGCTTAAAAAAATGTAGGCCACGCGCAGCACTGCACAAGCAGCTTCAATAGAAAGTGTAAGTTTGCGTAGGCTAGTGGTACGCGTATCGCGGGACCCGATTGGAAGCAATCGGCTAAGGGCCGGCCCTGACATTTAGCCTCATTTCTTGTAATGTCACGACAATGGTGACCAACCAATTCAAAAGATATTTATTCTCTGATTCTTTCACTTTGCGACTTTGTGTCTATGTTGAAAGCATGGGTTCGCAAGTCATTTGATTTGCCTGAGTTTAACCCAGCGGTTGTCAACCTTTTTTGTATTGGTACACCCTTTAGAATTTGCTCGAAAACCTGTACACCCCTGCCATGCACTAAAATCTACTACTGCAAAAGTGCAAAATTTAAGCGATTTTTGCGTTGCAGACGTTGCTTAGCCGATTTCAAATGGTAAACCTTGCAATGTTTGAAGTATGTGCTCGTGTCTGCCATATTTAATCTGCTATACACAAAGTTGGTTTTTCTAGACCAACATTCTTCATTGAGGTTCTCTTTTTTGATTTGTTTGTGACGAGAGCAGAAAATCCCTCCTCGCAAAGGGAGTTTAATGGCATGCGAACAAAAACGTAAATCGCTTTTTGACTGAGATTTCAGTAATCAGGGATGCTGAGAAGTGATACTCAAAAATTGGGGTAGTTTATAAAAGTTCTAAAATCAGCCTTTTGGATCAAGTCTGACGCAACTCAATAATTTGAAGTAGCTCAATTCGAATTTCTCATCTGTAATGGGCTGCGCAATCCATAGCAGAGAAATCAGATTCAAATAAACGCCTTTTGGAAAGTAGATTCACTTCGAAGTTTTGTAGTAGAACATCGAAATGCTTGTGCACAATTGGTTTTATTTTTGATTCCAGGTTTGTGTCTTCAGTCTTGCAATTACTAGTTTGGAAGAAATTGTGTACTAAGCATTCAAAATCTGAAATATCTCCTGTTGATGCTTTACTTTGCCACAACTTCAACTTTTGTTTGAACGCCTGAACTTTACTGGCAACTTCAAAAACGTCACACACATCCCTACCCTTGCAACGATAAATTCAAACGATTTGTACTCTGAAATATTGCCGAAAAGTGGGACAATTTTGCAAGCCAAAAGTTGTTTTGAAAACATGTGGACATTGGGTGCTCATCTTCAGCAAGGAATACCCGCAAATCTCGCTGCAGTTGAAGCACCTGTCTTAAAACTTTTCTTCTGGATAATCATCGTACCTCAGCATGATATAGTAACCTCATTGCCTCTGCTTCCATGTGTTTGAGTAGTTCTGAAAACATTCCACGTTTCTTTTAATGTGAGCAGATTAAATTCACAATTTTTACGACATCATCAAGAACAATCTCCAGACCTGACCGTTGATTGTTTTCTTCCATCAATCTCTTAACACAAATATTTCTCGATGAATCATACAATGAGTT
>Ga0210059_1001546_pt1 | contig 34899 bp, 23 predicted proteins | sample Ectturendosymbi2_FD_188042 | JGI IMG/M metagenome (GOLD analysis project Ga0210059, IMG submission 188042) | Ecteinascidia turbinata endosymbiont from Florida, USA - Sample 2 (SPAdes) (version 2) | ecosystem: Host-associated > Tunicates > Ascidians > Unclassified | place: Key West, Florida... | reverse complement strand
TAGAACATAAGTTCACTACAGTCCCATGCTCTCTGAACTTCGTAACCCAACTAACAATCGTTGATTTTGGTGGAAAGTTGCGACAATGGAAACGTTTTCGAAACTGAATCTGTACACTCTGGTATGATTTTGTTGCAAGATAGGTCTCCAGGGAGAATATCTTCTGCTGATTTGTCCAAGACATTTTTGGGGCAACTATAGCTGCAAACGATCATCTATAGATTCACCTATCACGTCCTGCAACAGAAAAGACATTCGTTAAAAAATGGGTTTTTTATCGAACAAAATATGGGTACGCATCTTTTTGGGTCACCCTGTATTTCTGGTATCATATTTAACCAGCTGAAACTCACTCTTCAAAGTTGTGGAATTCACATGTTCGAAGCGAGCACCAAAATCACATTGTTCAAGCATGCCATTCAAAATTTCAAAGAAGAAATCTACAATAACAACCTGATGAGTTTGAACACCCTACAAACGTTTGATCATGTCAATGTGTAAGTGGGAAGAAACAGAATCTGGAGCAAAGTATCACCACAACAGCCAGCTTCAATATACACAGTCTGATTGATAATTATGAACCTTACTTTCCCAATCAGTAAGCTACAGATTTACAATCAAACCTATGGATTTTGAACATTTTTGGCGAACAGCATCCACTGGAGAGCAGTTGGGCACAAATATAAAATACAACCTATGCCATCAAGCTTTTATCAGCCGTATAAAACACGTCGAATCCTGGGTAAAGAGTCCTCAATGGCCTGCACAAAGACCTCAAAATCTAAGCACTCAAAGTTCTTGTACAAAATCCAACAACCTACCTGGCCGAAGAAGGGTTTGCTGCTCTGGTAATCGACTGATAGCAAGACAGGTACGTGGAGTTGTCTTAGTGGGACACTAGATGACCTAACGTGAGGAGCGTTGGGGCAAGATGTTGCACCAATCTGGTCTAAACTTGCAGGAAGTTATCAGCGACACCAAACCATTAATATAATTGGATACAAATGAATGATGATGTGCTTGAATAACTGAATGATGATGTTCTTTGCACATTTTTGTACTTACTATTTTGCAGTAGTTGTTCAGTATTTTGGTTATTTAAACAAAATTTCTACATTGCTTTTCAGAGTGTAAGCCTACTTTACGGCAATTCTTCAGCAACCCTATTGTTCAAGGGGGGATTCGGGGTTAAATCCCCTCGAGTTTGGCAAGTTACAAACATTTACTACCTGGGAAAAGAAAATTAATTGTTTTCACATACCTTTCCTTGTTAATTTGTCGACTTAATGCAAGTACTATGGAATGAATTTGCATGCAAATTTCAAGGAACATTGTAAATGGGCCAAAAACTAATAATTAAGTTTTGGTGGGAATCTGGGTAATCGTCTACGTCCAGAAACCATCTCGCCACTTTTTCCAAACCTTTCGTCCACTACGCATGTTTAAGATTGTGTTCCGCGATAGGTCACTTGATCCAAAACGATTGTCTTTATTTTGTCTGCTATTGCCGACCAGCGCATGCGATGACCGCATTGGCTACATTACTAGTTTTTGTAGCATGATAGAACTATTGCACAGCTAAAAAACAGCAGTTGTTAGGCTAATATAGAAGCATTCAGGCATTTCATAATGTCTCAACAAGGAAAAAGAAAAACCACTGAAAAAGTTTACTGGACATCTTTCAACATACATAGCAAAAAAACAGTAAGGTTTCTTGCATACTTTATGCGCATTCTCAATTCTTGTGTAGTTTAACAAGATTTGATCTTGCAAACCGTAGCGTGTGCAAGCCAATCCAGCTGCACACCTATGTTCTATTGCTCATATTCCATGAGAAATTAGTGCGGCCTGATTGTGCAATTGTAAATTGTTTTGACGAAGTGATAAATGCATTTTACTCCCCTGTTTAACACGCAGCCTAATATTCTGCAGTTTTGAACTGTGATGTCGTAACGTTGTGTGTTCTTCCGATATCCTAACTTGGAGCGCTAATAGTTTAATACATAAAATAAGGAGAGTGCATGTAGAAGAATATGCATATTGTGTCAAACTTCGCCAAAACGTTGGTTTGGAAACATGAAGATGATGTGCAATTGTGACCCACAAGCAGCGGACACGAAATAGAAATGACCACATTCCACTAAATGAACCCTTCCCACCATAAATTTTTTTTGTGTACGCTACTGCTAGTGTTGGCTGTGCAAATGAAATTTTTCGTTGAGCAAAGGAGTGCGGACAGTCTTTCTATAGGTTGAAAAGTACTGCTTTAGATCATAACTTTTGAACCTGAAACCCCAGCAGGTCATCCAAAGTATCAAAAGACTCAGATTGTAGCCTAGTTTCCAATAAAAACTTCATCGAAATATTACCATCTAGCGGTTTGGGCCCAGGGCCAGGTGAAGTGGGCCAAGGTGGCCTAAAAGTCCTCCAATTATGCTGTCACTCACAAAAAAACGGGCTACCCCAAGCAAAAAATTTTTTTTCGAGTACAAGCTACAAGACTTGCCGCATCTTTTGAGCTTTTGACCGGGTCAGCAGCACATACCGTGCCAGATAAATTCCCGTGCAAAGACACGTGAGATTTGGTGTTTTTTTCTCGAAAATCCCCGAAACCGTCCGATGCCAAAGTGTTAAAAGCTCTTGGTCAGGGGTCTCCAACATGTTGCCCAAGGGCACCAGGTCACCTGCAAGGACCACGTTGGACGCCCGCGGGGCTGTTTTGAAAATAGCATTAAGATGATGAGTATCGTCACGTAGATTAACATCATTAATAATAACATAACTAAAGGAAAATTGAGCAAAGTTTAAATTTCAGAAATGTGTACCAATGTAGTAGCCCTTAGCGTTAATCAACACAAAAGAATTAGCTCTCAGTTTTACAAAGGTTGGTGACCCCTGCTCTAGGTTTTCAGCAGGCTTTCAAGAAATCAGCCCACGAGACTCTGCTTTCATCTTTCTGTGATGATTCAAACTTGCACATATCTGTATTCAAGCAACATCACTCTACAGGTGAAACAAGCAAGGAGTCTATTGCAAATTTGTAATAGGAAATCGACTTCATGTAACCCTATGCATCATCAGTCATTATATACATAAGCAGTGCTAGCAGGTGAAATGCTGGAAGGCCAAAACAAGGGCAGAGAAAGCAAACAACTTCAAGACTGAAGTGAAGAACTCACACAACATGAACTGCGACAATCAGAATGCCAAATTATATCAGGGTTCCCACACAATTTTCAAAACCAAATTAAATGACATTCCATGACTTTTCCATGACCTTTGTTACACTTTTTCCATGCGTGTTTAAGTGATACTTACATTTGCCCAGCCTTATTAAAAATAGCTGATGTTGCGCTAATGGGATCCAACTCTGCCAAACTGTGTAGTATCTGTGTCGCATATCAAAACCAAACCAACATTGCTATCAATATCAACCAGCTACCTACATTGCCAAATATAGCAATATAATTACCAAATATTTATCATTTAACTGCTAGAGCAAAATAAAGAAATGTTAGGTGCCGATAATTGCAAAATAACTAAAAACAGATCCCCTAAATAGGGCACAAAACTGACATGGGAGAACGTCATCAATGGTTCTTAGAAAAGAGTCAGTTAGATACACGATTGCTAACATTGCGTTTGAAAGTATTCAAAGTAAAATATTTCCTTTCTTCACATGATTGGGCAATGGCATGCCAAGTTACCTGTACTGAGCTGTCTCGCAAATAAACTTGTTGACATTTCAGGTGACCCAAGGGAGTGACAGTGGATCAACAGCGTCTGTCTCTGGGCGTGGTCAGAGGGAACACCACCAGCATATTGGCCTGTGTGCAAGTTTGATCTGATTTCAGCCACCCTCAGTGCATTAACCAGTGTTCCTGCCCGTCACTTGCCTCTCGTCAATGTATAGCCGTCGCCTTCTGAATGACTGTGTTTTCTGTGAGCTTTATTGTCTTCAGTATGTTTTCTATGCTTTCTGTAAAGCCTCTGTGCAGTATTGTTTTGCTCCCCTTTTCAGCCATCCTGACTAACCTCATTTTGTTTATTTTTCATGTACCCAACACTACTGTATTACTGTAAGTCCTTTTTGTAATCTGTCTTTACCTCTGTCTGTCCAACCCAATTTGGGGTTGCTATGTGCCTCGTCGAACACACACACAATGGCAGTACTCCATCATGGTCTGTATAATTTTACTGTGTTTTTCTTTTTTGGTAATGTGTGGTTTTAATTTATTTTGGCCAGAAAAAAAACTACTGTACATAATAAAACAGAGCAAAGAATTTGCAGAGAAATAAAAAATAAACACTGCACTTCACTATTATAAGCTTAAAGTTATAAAGTATTTACAAGATACAGTACACACCTTAATATTACGAACTTCACTGTCACAAACCATTCATAAAATCCCTATCTTACTATCACACTTGGCTGTCAATGTTGTACGCTAATAGTAAAACATATGCACATGCAACAACACTGCACATACTACTGTTCACAAAATTCACTGAGGCTACAAAAAGAATTTGCACAAAAACAAACGCTGCACTTCACTTTTAAGCTTACTGTCGTAGTGTCGCTGTCACACAGTATTTACAAGATACAGTACGTATCTTACTATTATCAACCCTTTGCCACAAAGCATTGACAAAACTCCATATCTTACTATCACACTTGGTTGTCAATGCTGCAAGGTAATAATAAACAATAAGCGCGTGCAGCAACACTGCACAATGTGTACATCCCACTATTCACAAACTTTCATGAGGCTACAAAAAGATGGACAAAACTTGATTTTTATTCAGGTGAGAAAGAATTTAGCATCTCAAGAATCTCAAGTAGAAAAATTTTATTGCATGAACATAGCGTTAACACATGTATCAACTTGGCCACACCTTGTCTTAAAACATAATATATTTGCACACTATACTGTAGATTTGGGAGTGGAATCATTTTAGCAGAAATATCAAGTCAACAAAAAGTTGCAGAATGTTTCAACAGTAAACCTAGCGTCATCATCAACTGCTTCTTGCTTAGAAAAAGCTAACTTTGCAACCACTGCTTAACAACAAAGAATTATGATGCTTATTATAGATATTTCACCCATGCTAGGAAAACTGTTTTTAAGATCAGGTGTGGCCTGGCTAATACAGCTTGTAACCTTCTACAGCAGTAAGTAAATGTTATTTTTCCATTTAAACAAAACTAGCCTCAATTTTATTGAATTGTTGTCAGCTAATCCAATTAATTACTTCAAATTTTATTTATTCCATAAACATTAGCTTCTCCTTCAAACTGTGTGCTTGTTTGCAAAGACTTTGCTCATTTGATTCGCCTTCATGAATTTTTTGTCTAAAAGCATTGGACTTAGCCAAGAAAATAAAACTGAGCTTGTTTTCAGCTTACACAGCTAATGCATCTGCCTCTTGGCTCATTGATGCTATGCTTTCTTTTAATAACTTTCTTTTAGATCCAACTGAACGGATTTTATCTTGTACAGCTTTCCTCTTTCTAGCTTTTTCACTTTCACCAGTGAGTTTTCTTTGATCTTTCTAAATGTAATTGATATCTCATCCTTGCTGCTCGAACAATTCGTTTTAATCTGGGGGTTAATCGAATTTCACTGACTGTGTCATACACAAAACGATTAGCGGTTAATGACTCCTCTTTCATGCTTTCCATCATAAGTTCATTGTTGATCAAGAAAACCCTCTCAAAAGCAGCTTGGCCATGAGATAGCGTAAAGATAATTTGGAAAACTTCCCAAAGCTTGGCATAATTTGCATTCTTCATGTAGTTCCAAAATTGATATTCGGAGATATGGTATTTGCCAATCAAGATATGTTTAATATACCAAGTGGATTTCCAATTAAACTACAAACTTAAAAATAAAATTGATGAATTCAGCTGATGATCAAACAAAGTACAATACACAGTCTACAAATAAACTTCAAAAGATTTGTGCAGAAAAGCCAAAAAGCAAAACATTACCAGTGTCTTTTGCTGATGGCATAGGTAAAGCAAAGGACTTAAATTGTAAGATTATCTTTTTAGAAACATTGAAAAATTTTCAAAATTTTGTTCCTTTTTCATCTGTCCAAAATTTTTAATGATTTTTTAATTTTTCCATGACTTTTGAATTTTTATGGATTTTCCATGACTTTCCAGGAAGATTTATTTTTCCAGGATTTTCAATGATTTTTCATGACCGTGGGAACCCTGTATATCTTACTGAAATAGTTGCATGCACTGGAGCTGCAAAACTTGCTGTGAAAGTAGCATAAACGTAATGAACCACAAGACAAGCTGCGGTCATTAAGAATATTGAATACATCATTCTCCAACAAATACATTCGCTTCGCTACAATTTCACTACATTGAGCAAGGCAAAAGAAACATATTTAAAGCATGAAACAACATGTTGTATGACAAAATTAAATAAGTTCAGGCCTCCTAAAGGGTCAAGCCAAGTGAAGCGGGTTCATTTCCACTGAAGTCATATTTTTCTCCACATTTATTTTGCAAGTATATTTATAAAGACATCTTCTTAATAGACAGCACTCCACAGACACAGTTGTGCAGCTGATGGACAGCATCAATTTTATAAGTGTATGTGTGTATGTACATAGGGATAAAGAGCTCCCACTGCTGTATGGCTGACATTTGCTGAATATTTGACAAGTCAAATATCTTCTTGGCACCATGTTCATAGAAACAATCAGCGATTATGATGTAATAAATGCGCTGTGTCCGAAAACTATGATAAGTTGGGAAATCTTTCCTGACAATGAGATGAATACCAACATCTATTCTAAATAGTGAGTTGCGCCAAACTATTAGCCAAGTTAGGTAGAGCTCGATCAATAAGTTTTTTTGAGCTGATACTGATGTTTTATTTTTCATTGCCAACAACTAGTGCCAATATTTTGCAACACTCAAGCCCAAGTGGAAAGACAATACTTGAATGCGATAAAGAAGCGTATAACATGGAATTCTTTACAAACCTGTATCACAAGATAGTCAATCACCATGGCACATAGGCTGTCCTGATTTGTTTGCATGCAGCCACAACGCACAAAAACCTGTGAGCGAATGTTACGTCACAGACCAGTTTATTGGGACGATTGTGGAGTGGTCCGAATATTGCACACTACTTGATGAAGTTGGAGGTATGCATGCAATAAGGAACAGTGCAGAGAATTTGTGTTAATTAATCAGAGACAAAGTAGCAACATGGGTTCCCGAACAAATCGTGCAGAAAACTAGTGTAGCAGCTTTTATGAGTAAATATTGCTGATATGCTGCATATTGGTGGGATTTTGGCGATATCACACTTTGGCAACATCACAAAATTCATCTTTGTGGTTTCATGCTGAAAAGTGGTATCAAAAGCTGCCCTTCTGTGACAGACCTCCTTTTTCAGGCTAGATGTGCCACTGATCTTAAGGGTTACAAAATATTTTGACCACATGGTATAACAACAATTATTTGCTTTCATTCAGTAATTCAAAAATAATTCCATTTCATTCAATAATTTCTGGCCCATTTAATAATTCAAAAGAATTGATCAGAATTTTTTCTGTTTTTTGTGTCATTCAGGCAAAACAACTAATTCAAATCAAATAGGCCTCAGAGAGAATGTACCAAAGTTGATGATGGCAATTGCGAGCACAGATCACAATACAGCAGCAGGTATGGTTGAATAGTTCTGAAAAGGGTAATTCTTTGTTGGCTAAACTAATCTACTATTGCAAAGGTTTTTCAGCATTTGTTTCAATGTCAACATTCGTTAGTAAGTTTCATACTGCCTGCGCAGGACTGAAGATATTAGAAAACAGGGAACTAATTTTCTTGTGCAAATAAATTGTGACATGATTCACTTGTGTGAAATTACTGCAATGCCCTTATGTTGTTAGAGAATTATATCCACCAGGGCATTACTTGGGCCATGTAACAGATGATTCAATATTTAACTGGCTGCCGCATGTGGATGTCCCTGGAAATACTGTTCTGACATTGCAATTTTGAGTGAAAGCAGTAAATACCTATTTCAGAGGGAAGAACAACAGAATACTACCAGCATTTTCACATTCTTGTGAAGTTAGAAAGCATGCTCTGCTCTTGCCGATTGAAAGTGATAATACATGAAAAAGTAAAATGCACAACAGATATAATTTGTTAAGTACAGGAACTAAACTTGTATCCAATGTAAACTGAGCAGCGCTGTCCTCTGAGGTGCAGAGTTTTTGCAATTAACATAAACAAACCAAGACTTACATGGCAATATTTGTAAAAAAAGAGATACATCATATCTGCTTGTTTAAAATTGATCAAAACATCCCTAGTCCTGATGCCTTTTCTACAACACAACTCAATTGCTGTGATATGTTGACTGCTACTGGAAGAGAAATTGTGTTATGTCCACCGGCTAATTGTTGTGATTGCTTTTCCACTGCGCCGAATGCAATCCCTTATTATGCGCAACGACCTGCTTTGGGCGATTACGATAGCAAGCCTGTAGTGCAATGTGTTGAAGGTTCATTTTGGTTACTTACTGCATTCGCGTGCAGACAGTACTGCGCAGAGATGCTTATTTCTTTGCTTGGAAGTTTGTACTTCATTTTTAATTATGTTAAAGCTAATTAAACTTGCCACACTAGGTAAGGCATGATCCCAGATTTTGCAGCATTACATTTTTCTCTGCTGAGTTTGAGCAGGTTGCTTCATAGTAGAGTACTCCAATACGTAAGAAAATGCAATACTTACACATCTATAACTTTTTCTTTAATTCGAGGAATTTTTCTTATTAATGTAGGAGTAATTCCAGCAACAAATGGACATAGGTTCTCAATATATTTGTCAACCATCTTCGTCTGAGAAATCTTTTCCTTAGTAACTGCATTGACATATTCTTTAACAACAGCTTCCTGAACAGTGATTGGAGGTCTCCAAGGCACGGTTTCAGAAGCAGCAGCTGTCTGCACATAAAAAATGCCAAGTCGTAGCAACCAGCTGAGACTAATCCTACTCAAATTTGAACTTTACACCTTAACATAAATTTACAAACATTTATTATTACGACCATAAGATCTGAAGAAAGTCATATGTTTTTCAAAAAAAGGAAATATTACGTGCAAACGTACCAAAGATGCCTCTCAACAACTGTTTTGGGGTACCTTGTTGAGAGTTTGCCTCATGCCCCTAATTCTGATATCCACCCCTGTCTGTGAGGTTGGACTTTCAACCTTTGACCACACTAAAACAAAAGTCAAGGAATAGACTCAATGTTGATAACCACTTGAGATTGTTTCTCAGCAATACGCCTCCAGAATTTCAAGAATAGTTGCACACATGTAAGCTGACTCATCCCACTGATTGGCATAGGTGTCATACGTTTTGCATAAGGATGTTTTTTTTTGAGTGCAGACCAAAAGATTTGCCACGTCTTATGAGCCTTCGAACAGCTCTCTACCACTTTCGGCTCCTGAGTTACGAGCGCACAAAGCCATGTGCGATCTGGTTGTTTTGACGCGAACTGCTTGATTTAGACTGGACGTCAAAGTGTTAAGTGCCGGGAGGATGACAGGTGCCTTCATGTGGCCCTCCTGTACAACATTCGCTACAAATATCAACTAAGCCTGTTGCTACAAGAGTAGTCACTACTACCCGCACTTGTGTTTGGCATGGGATGGGTCATATCATGCCCTTCTCAGGGGACGGCATCTGAAAAGTTGTCGAAGATGACCCACGACCCAACATACTCTTGAATACCCCCAGACTTGGAAGCTAAAGTTCAGCACTACAAAGATGGTGTCAGCCGCCTTCCATTTTCACAAGCTAAACGTGAGCTTCAACAACGTAACCTTGCCCCTCTGTTCCGAGCCCAAATACCTCAGTAATGTTGGACAGGTTGCTCACTTATCGCTGGCACCTTGAGCGACTTCGCAAGAAGCTGACATCCCACATTGAGCTCTCAAGGCAACTTTCCAGCTCCGGTGGGGATGCTGGAGCAGCAACTCTGCGAATAGCCACCCTTGTCAAGGTACTTTCGACCTCAGAGTACTCCGCTCTTGTTTGGTGCCGCAGTGCTCACACTCGCCTTATTGACCCCACCTTCAACAACACCCTGCGAATAGTGACTGGATGCCTGCATCCTACACCAGCAGACAACCTTCCAATCCACACCAGCAACCAACCTGCTGAGCTTTGTCGCAATGGAGCCACACTGTCTCTAGCACGTCATGCCATAGAGCCTGGACAACTGCTCCACTCAGTGCTCACCAGTCCATCGAGTGCAGATGCACAGCGCCTAAAATCGAGACACCCATTTGTACCCGCCACACAACATCTCATCTGTTCATCGGAAAACATACGTGTGGCACACTGGGCTGATCACCAATCGAATGCGGAGTTGGCAGACAGTCCCACATGAGTCCACATTTTCATCCCTGACACCGGCACCCACCCTCCTGGAATGACCCTCCCAAGAAGAGCCTGGGTTAACCTAACCACCTCTGCTCCGGCATCGGGCGTTTCCACTCATGTTTGTACAAATAGGGTGTGGCCTTCTCAGCGGCCTGTTGTGAGTGTGGGGCAGAAGAACAAACCGTCAAGCATGTCCTACATTGATATCCCCATGGACTGCACGGCCTCACGCTTCTGGATGATGAGACAATCGAATGGCTGCTCAACACCTGCTGTGAGATCTTGTGCAGCCAAGCAGTAATTAGAACAACAGGCTCAAAAGAAGAACCCCTCTTTCAGTGTTGATTGCATGTATCAACTAGCATTCACACTGTAATGCACTACAACCAACCTTTTTTGTGCTTTTGTGTTGTTGGAGCATGCTTCAGAAAGGAATTATGTGTCTCCAGCAAATAACTAAATGAATATTAATGTGTAGTTAAAAAAAGATCAGACCAGAGTTTAAAGTTATCCATAATTTTCAGTTTTTTTGAACTTACTGAAATATTTCATTCCTTCTTTACCTGCTTTTCCCCTGGGAAGGGCTGCGGGCACAGCAGTCCAACCAGGACTTGAAAAACCTTAGAGTCAACAGCAATTTCAAATAGTTCTACTAATTTCACCTGAAGACAGTACCAAGCAAGGTTGGGAATTAGTCACGCCACCTGGCCCTTGGGAAACCTCTGGGCTGATTTCCTGTAGGTGAAGCCAGCAGGTATTACTTTGCCACACTCTGCCGTGGCATTCTGGACACATGGTCAAGCCAACACAGCTGATTTCGATATGTTTTAAGAAGTGGTTCAATATTGACGACTTTGCTAATTTCTCAACTGTGAAGTGAAGTGTCACACTGTGAACTCTGTAAAAATCCCGTATCTTCCACTCATACTTTAGATAGCAAAATAGAGTCATTACCCAAAAATAACAACCATAGGTGAGGATTAGGATAAAGCCAATTCAAAAACAGACAGCTTTACGGTGTTTGAAAGCGCCTGATTTGTCACCACACAGCAATGGATCTCATGCAAAACTGCATTTGCTTAAGCAATTTGTGCTTCTATCTCCTTGATCCACCTTTGGCTTTACAATCTTAATATGATTTCAAAAAGTGTGAAACTGTTTGAGAAAACATGAAAACAATAATTTCTCAAATTTCAACAGTATGCACTACATGTGGATATTCCAATGGGGTTAAGCACAAAAGTTCTTATATTTGTAAAACCATTCCTTTGTAATTTGTCTTTCATAAAACAAATGTTGAAGTGCTTGAGAGAATGTTTCTGTAGGTGTTCAAATATCAATAATGCAAGAGAGTTTAAAAAGGGACTCCATCTACAACCTAGGAAGTTTATCGAAATCTAATGCAAGTAATCTAAAAAAAGAACTGTGTTGCTCAGATATGCCAAAACCGTTTCTTCTGAAATTCAGGCATGGGGTTTCTTTTGCAGAATAAGTTCATATGTTTTGACATTTTCAAGCATTACCTCATTAAAATTTGTTTCAAAACTTTCAGCTGAAACATCAATCATCCTCTTCTACAAAGCACATGGCAAATGAAATCATACATGAACTATGAAAAATGCAGCAGATAATATTCGCAGGACACATCAGCATGCATCACATCAAGTTTTTTTCTGGTGCTAGGTTACAAAATTTACAAACCATCTTTTTATTCATCTCTTTCATTGCATCTTCAAGCTTTGTCAAACTCATTTTCTTCAAAAGCTTTTTCAAGCTACGAGGATCCTGGGATGCAGTTGTTGAGTCAAGCAAAACACCCAATGTATTTCCATTGATATCTCCAAGCTGACTAGACTATACAAAACAAAATTAAACTACAAGTATGTTTTTATTCCGCAAAGTCGAACATTCCCTAGAGGTTTTGAAGAAAATGAACAAAAAGAGATGACATCCTAAAAATATCAAATTTTGCAGTTACTATAATCTGAAGAATTTTATGATATGACTTCAGTATTTATTCATGAATATTTTTACTTCCAGAAAACTTAAAACAAATCCAATGCAGTTGATTCACTGAAAACAACAATTACACAAATATGAAAAAAAAAGGATCTAGGACTGCTACAAGTATGGCAAACACGCAGGCCACCTAACTCAAATGTTGCATACTAACAACCTGTCCTTATTTTAATAATTCACTTCATAAGTGAAGTAGTTTTTTGGCCATTTTGGCTCATGTTGCCTGCCCTCGGGCCCAACCGCTAGGCAAAAGCATTTTGCTGAAGTTTTCTCGAGTCCGAGTCTTTTGAGCCTTTGATCAACATTTTAACCTTTCTGGTTCAAAAGTTATGATCAAAAGTAAAAAAATTACTTAATTATCCAACTAATTAATGCATTACTTTTATTACTTTATATCATAACTATTGAACCCAAACCCCAGCAGGTCATCCAAGGTATCAAAAGACTCGGATTGTGGCCTAGTTTCCAATAAAACTCCAGCGAAATACTACCATCTAACGGTTTGCACCCAGGACCAGGTGAAGTAGGACAAGGTGGCCTAAAAGTCTTCCCCATTTGACGTCACTCACAATTCCGCACCCCAAGCAAAAATTTTTTCTAGAGTGCAGAGTAGATGACATGGTGCGTCGTTTGAGTCTTTGGACAGCTCTCTATTGCTTTCGGTGCCACACGCATGCAAAGCTACATGTGATCTGGTTGTTCTTGCACAAAAATCTCTGAAAGCGGCTGGACATGAAATCGTTAGCACTTCAACCGCATGTTCTCTGGCAGCTGTCATCGTTTGACTGCCGGCGCATGATATACTCGTGCTTCACTTCAAATGCGAACCATTGAGCACCAGGTCGTATATTTTCCTCTATAAAGTACACACATTTTGTACAAGTCTCTAGCAACCAGAACCATATACATATAATGTTGTTTGACATACAGTGTGGTCAGGGGAGCATTTCGAAGCAATCAAGCTATATTTTGCCTGCAGTCATCTACGCGTTTCACCAAGGTACGGAAATGAGATCGGCCTGCTCTAACCATGTGGCTGATTGTCTCGTCACATTGCATTTCATTGGGAGCGGTTTCTAATGTGATGTTCATAAAAAAATCATTCAGAAATATTCATACTGAGTTAAAATCTATCATGTGGCGATTTCATGATTTTTGCTTGACCATAAATATTTTTTTCGACAGCAAGTAACTGCTGCAGCCGTCTTCGATGCTGCTTCACAAACATTCGGTCTTGGCATATTTCAAATGTCCTGTAATTGAAAAGCATTTGTGAACGCATGCCAGTGCAATGTGGATAAAAAAATTTAGTGTGAGGTGGAACATCATGTAGAAGAGAGTTCATGGTTTTATCTGCTGCAAAATTATTGTATTTTCGACAGCAAGTGACTGCTTGATTTGTGTTCCGCGCTGCTTAGCAAACATTTGCGCTTGTCAGATTTCAAATGGCCCATCAGCACAAAGCACTTGTGAACGCATGCCAACGCGAATGCGATGTGGATAAATAAATACTCAGAAACTTTTTTACGAAGCTAGAGCATCTCATGTAGAGATTTGACGATTTTTGCTTTAGCACAAGTATTGTTTTCAACAGCAAGTAACTGCTGGAGCCGCCTGTTTGGCTGCTTCAAAAACATTCGCACTGCTTCACAAACATCCGCAATTGGCAGTTTTCAAATGACCTGTTAGCGCTAAGTTTTTGAGAGCCAGGAAGGTCATCGCGAAGAATAACACCCATTGATTTGCGAAAAAGCAGTAATTCAGTGATCGCTCTGTGTGATCTTTTCGCTGCTTGCCAATAATGCACATCAATGGAGATTTGGAGTTCAACAGAGAACAATAAAGGTTGCTGCCAACAAAATCTTGTATTGCACCCTTGCCCCTCATCCTTTCCCATTGCAACAACACCAAGCACCTGAACGTGCATGCACAACTTTTTCACAAATTTCAAACTATAAAAATGTTGTAGTTTTTTCCTTTCGTTTCATGCACTACCATCTTGACATGCGGTTGGTACAGGGAAATCACAACATGTTCTGTGATAGTCACATATTTCTGCCACAACAACAGCAGCAGAAGTGTTACTTTTCAGCATCCAAGAGCTGACAATTGTCGAATGCTCAGGCAACTCCCAAAAAAAATTTTGCGTTGTTGTTTTGTGCAAAAAAAATTCTGCATTTTTTTCATGCGAAAATAAAATTTTGCGTGTTTTTTCATGATACAATGTGTGTAATAATTTTTTTCGTAGTTCAGTTAGTGCAACAAAAATATCTATGAAGCTTTTACGTAAATGAAATAGTGCTGTAAGTTTTAGCCAAATCGAACTTAAACTGAGTTATTTAGCAATAGGAAAAGCACAGCTGAACGCATGTGCGTTGTTGGACGGAGTTGAAAAACCGAAATGCTGTCTGCGACCAGGAAATATAAAAACTGTTATAAATTTTATTCTGCACAATTTTTTAATTTAAAACTTGGCAGGATGCTTTGTTACAGCTATAGCAACCGTTTCTGTGGTTTTTACATTTTTCCCATTGTTGGAATAGGCGCAATAAACTTTCAAAGTCAAAAAACAGTCAATCCACCCTTGTTTTCGGGTGTTGTTTCTCTCCAAACGAAGTGGAAAATTTATTTGATTTTGTTTTCGTAAACTACACAATGTGACTGACGTTTTTGTGCAGAATTTCACATGATGATAGGATATTTATGTTATCCTTTTGGTAAAAATTTAATTTTGAGTCTAGCTGTTTTTGGTTACATTTCGGGACTTTGAAGGGTCCAAGTGGGTTTTTAGTGTTCCTGGTTCCAAGATTAGGGAAAAAAACTTAAAATACTATAGGGAAATCACCAAAAAATGTTGAAAAAAGCCCCTTACTAATTAGCTGTTTTTTGGTCCAACTTTTGAACCAAACATGCTAGAAAGTCAATCAAGGGCTCCAAAGAATCGTATTTGAGTGAGGAATCCAACAAGACTTTGAGATACAATGTCCGCATGTCAGATCCGTGGATAACATCTTGAGAATAATCGCAAAACAGCCCCCAACCCAGGGGTCATAGGCCAACAAAACCAAAAGAAATTCTAAACATTTAAAAAAAATTCTATTGTACAAGTGTTCACGAGTCTTCAGAGGGTTTGAATAGCTTTCTAGCTCAATCTTGCTGCCGATTACGACTGGCCAAAGGTTGGCCAGAAGCAGCTAATGGCACTTTTTTAAACTTTTGCCAAAAACTATGTTTTTATGCCATGATATTGGCTCCAGACATGCTAGCAAGTCCATCAAGGGCTCCAAAGAGTCGTATTTGAGTCAAGAATGCAAAAAATAGTTGGGACAAAAAATGGCCCGTTTGTCCAGAGCCCAGGGCCAGGAAACCTAACCTAAAACACAAAAACACCCTTCCATTGTGACGTAGACAATGGAAAACCCCAAACCCAATCCAAAAAAATCATTTTTTTCAATCTCAGGTACAAGACTTGCTGAATCCATAGAGGGTTTGAACACCTCTCTAGCTCTAGCTGCTGGCAAGGTGTGGCTTTGCAAACTTTTTAAATATTTTCAGCAAGAATTTGGTCCCGGGACTGAAAGGGTTACCACTGTCTGAATGTCGTTCTAACTTCTACAAGTCGGATCGTGTAAACACCGATTTTGCCACCATCGAACTGGCCGCAACAATCAACGTTTGAAACAAGACGCCACAATCACTTCAAATGCTGCACCAGTGGCACAACAACCCTCTGGATATAGCCAGGTGCAGCAAAATCTAGTCGCTTGTTGTAAGCAGAGATAATTGAAATGAGGTGAGGAAATCATTCAGACTGATTAGAATTTAATCTTTCTTAATTTCATCAGCTAAGTCCAATACCCCGTGAGAATTTTGTTTGGTAAATGAGGACGACATAGCTGATATTATTAGCGCCATGGTCACAACCATGTTATGCTCACTACCACTTTGTTGCTTCCCATCTCTCAACATTATAGCATAACACTGACTGCTATTTCAGGAATCTATTCGAAACGCGCCTACTCTAGCAAGCTGCAGTATCGTTCGTTGGTCAAATTCTAGCCCATTAGTTCTCAAACGTTTATGAGCTGTGCCCCCCTTTGAAGTTGAACTGGCAGATACTTAATGTATCGCTGATATGCTGTACCTTGTGCGACGTGAAAGAGGAGGCGGGGCAAAGGTGAAACACGAGAACAATCTACAGGAGATAGAAGTGTTAACGATTTGCAAAATATGCTATTTCTTGTCTCTTCCCTTGCCCAAGTTGCAAAAGAGCAAATCACAGTGCTCGGCCGGTTCGTCGTTCAAGCCTGTAAAACTTTCTGGGTCCAGGTAAATGTGAATAAAGTTTACATGTCACAAGCAACTTTTTTCATGTTAGTTGCTGCATACATTGAATATTGTATTTAAAAAATATGCCCCCCCCCTTGTGATTTTGTCTCCTTGCTGCAAAATCTTGGCGAAGAGCCTGACTGTAGTTATCGTTACTGTGATTAGTTGGGTGAAATTTAGCTCATTTGGACAACATAAGATTAAAAACAATTGGCACACCATGTTTTCCATTACTGGGTGCTCAGCGTTGCAACACAGCGCTCACATTTTCTCAGCAAAACTTGCATACATATCAATGCCCTAACGTAAACAGCCTTTCAGCCATAAAACATATTTCGCCGGATGAGCAAAAGTATTCATCAAACAAGCAACTTCCCTTATCTATCAATAAAGCACAGAACTACAGCTTAACTACTGTAGAACTGTCTAAATAACTGGGGCAACAAGTTTAAAAAGCCCAGTTGCAACTTTAGTGGCTGGACCAGGGTTTCTCAAACGACGCCTGGACCCCCTGGATGCACAGAGCGCTTCTGTGGGGGCCACGAGCAGAGGCCTTCCCTAGGTAGACTTGCCGTGGTATTGCATAACCCAAGAGAGACAATATATTAAGTATTTGCCAAATAAACTTCAAAGGGGATCACGGCTTATAAACGCTTGAGAACTAATGGGCTGGAATTTGACCAACGAACGATACTGCAGTTTGCTAGAGTAGGCGCGTTTCGAATAGATTCCTGAAATAGCGGTCATTGTTATGCTATAATATTGAGAGATGGGAAGCGACACACTGGTGGTCAGCATAACATGGCTGTAACCATTGTGCTAATAATATCGGCTGTGTCGCCCTCATTTACCAAACAAGATTCTCATGGGGCATTGGACTTTGCTGATGAAATTAAGAAAGATTAAATTTTAATCAGTCTGAATAATTTCCTCACCTCGTTTCAATTATCTCTGCTTACACCAGGCGACTAGATTTTGCTGCACCTGGCTATATCCAGAGGGTTGTTATGCCACTGGTGCAGCATTTGAAGTGATTGTGGCGTCGTGTTTCAAACGTTGATTGTTGTGGCCAGTTTGATGGTGGCAAAATCGGTGTTTAAATCATCCGACTTGTAGAAGTTAGAACGATATTCAGGCAATGTTAACCCTTTCAGTCCCGGGGCCCAAGTTTTGCTGAAAATATTTGAAAAGTTTGCAAAGCCACATCTTGCCAGCAGCTAGAGAGGTGTTCAAACCCTCTATTGATTCAACAAGTCTTGTACCTGAGATTGAAAAAAAATTTTTTTTTGCGTTGGGTTTTCCATTGTCTACATCACAATGGAAGGGTGTTTTTGCATTTAAGGCTAGGTTTCCTGGCTCTGGGCTCTGGACAAACGGGCCATTTTTTGTCCCAACTATTTTTTGCATTCTTGACTCAAATACGAGTCTTTGGAGCCCTTGATTGACTTGCTAGCATTTCTGGAGCCAAACTCATGGCATAAAAACATAGTTTTTGGCAAAAGTTTAAAAAAGTGCCATTAGCTGCTTCTGGCCAACCTTTGGCCAGTCGTAATCGGCAGCAAGATTGAGCTAGAGAGCTATTCAAGCCCTCTGAAGACTCGTGAACACTTGCACAATAGAATTTTTTAAAATGTTTAGATTTTTTTGGTTTTGTTGGCCCATGACCCCTGGATTCGGGGCTGTTTTGCGATTATTCTTAAGATGTTATCCGCAGATCTGACGTGCGGACATTGTATCTCAAAGTCTTGTTGGATTCCTCACTCAAATACGATTCTTTGGAGCCCTTGATTGACTTTCTAGCATGTCTGGTTCAAAAGCTGAGCCAAAAAAACAGCTAATTAGTAAGGGGCTTTTCTCAATATTTTTTGGGTATTTCCCCGTAGAATTTTAAGTTTCATTTGCCCTAATCTTGGAACCAGGAACGCTAAAACCCCATTTGGACCCTTCAAAGTCCCGAAATGTAACCAAAAACAGCTAGACTCAAAATTAAATTTTTACCTGAAGGACAACATAAATATCCTACCATTATATAAACATTAAAAAAAGACAGACATCCTAACCTGAAACGTTGTTTTAATTGCAAACTACATACCTTCACAAGTCTTCAGAGGGTTTGAACAGCTCTCTAGTTCAATCTCACGGCGATTTATTCCTGGGATGAAATGCACCCCAGAGTGGCTTTTGAGGGAGCAAAATTCTGGTCAGTTTTTGGTTTATGAGCCATAATTTTGGCTCTCGATGTGCTAGACAGTTAATCAAGGGCTCTAAAGACTTGTATTTGAGTCAAGATTCCAACAAAACATTGAGTCCAAAAAATGTCCCATTGGGACAGCGCCCAGGGCCAGGCAAAGATGGCCAAAATAACGCAAAAACTCCCCTACTTGTGTCGTTACCCCCAGAAAAGCTCATACCCAAAATGAAAAAATTTTTTTGATCTGCAGTTCAAGACTTGCTGAATCAAAGAGGGTTTGAACAGCTCTCTAGCTCAATCGTCTGACAAGTAGTGGCTTTGCAAAATTTTTAAAAATTGCAAAAAAGTGTTCAACGTGGGACTTAAAGGGTTAAAAGTTTTGTTGATTGAGCGTTCTACCCATGCATTGTTTGAGGGCGAGTGCGCAGCTACCAGACTGAGCTTGTCAGTGGACACTGCATTGGGCACGAGTTGAGCATTTTTGCTATAAAATTGATCGCATTAAAACCTCTTTGCATATTTTGTTAATTTCTACAACAGAGGTCTGCAGTCTTTAGCAAATACAGTAGCCCTAATTATTGAGACTTTTGTGTTGCCCACACAGAATTATACTTATTGCTTCCTCATATATAAGTCAAAGATGTAAAAGTCAGCTTCAAGAATTAGCATCGACTGTCTGCGACTACTCTATGGTCGTAATAAATAACTAACCAATTTTCTGTAACAAACACAAAAATCCCAGGTGAAAAGTGCTAGTTTTTGGTATTGGCATTCTGTAATGTAAGCTATGGCAATTTTATGCCGATGCAAAAAAATTGTGCTCTAGATATAAGTACAATGCCATTCCAGAATGGCATCGTATTACAAACGTTGATTGTTGCAGCCAGTTTGGTGGTGGCAAAATCGGTTTTTAACCAATCCGACCTGTTGAACGATATTCAGACAGTGTTAAAAGTTTCTGTTGAGTGAGTGTTCTACACATGCAGTTTTACATACGAATGCGCAGTTACCGAACAGAGCTTGTGAGTGGACGCTGGTCTGGGCACGAGTTGAGCATTTTTGATGGCATTACATTTGATTTTCAAAAAAGCCAGAATTTCAAAATCTGTCTACAAAAATGCCATGTTGGCAACCCTGCACAAGACCACTATTGTTAGGTAGATGCAACTGTTGTGTCACATAGCCAGGTATTGGGCCACTGTGACTCAGTGAGGAAATTCGTACAGTCTGTGGCTTGCTTGCAATTCTTTGCATATTACACTGGTCAATAGCAAAATTTAAACGGTGAAAGCGACCGATACTGATATTGTTATCGGAAAATATCCAATTGGTCAAACTCGATTTTTCAAGAGCTTTTTTGAAGATGGTAAAAATGGCCCAACAATCATAACATTGCCACCACTAAGTCATCGCATCAACTTTTGCGACGATAGCGAATATTAATTCCATTTGCTGTCAAGTTTAGCCCAGTTAATTTTTGCTGTGAAACGCCACAAATCCCTCCAACCGTATTGTATTATTATTAGCAAAATTTCCCTGAAACAAGTCTTCGTGGCCTTTGGCAGAGGATTGCCAAACAACTGTTTCATAGGCAAAAAATATGACAGTCCCTTATCTCATGTTATATCATATTTGGTTAGTACCTTGAGTAAAACAATGTAAGCCTACTGAGGTGTTTTCGGTCGCACACACACTGGAAACACGCCTGTTGCAAAACGATTTACGTAGCAATTAATGGCTAGTAATATTAGTAACAGCTAGCAGTACGTTGTAAAACATGCCTATCGTGTTTTTCACTCAGTTTGAGTGTTTTGCTGTACTGTGGATATAGCTGAACTGTGTTCATCTGACTAATGACAGAGTAAAACGGAACAGTAGGCTAAGAAAGGAGACTAGCGAGTAAGCCCAAACACCAGGGGCGTAACGAGGTTAAATGGCATCCAGGACAAGAAGCAAGTTTGTCTCCCCCATGTTCAAAACTGAGGCCTTTTGGGAGCAAAGATGCTGTATTGAAGAATGTACTTGTGACATTATTGGAAATTTTCGGAACCCCCTGCGGTGATTCGGCGCCTGAGGAATTGTGCCCCCCTTGCACCCACTCGTTACCCCCACCCACATACTGAACCCTGGCTAAAACAAAGAGTTCATCTAATCCTTTTCGCCAACTGTCATTTGAGGCTTGCTATGAAGTCATTCTGCTGTGGAGATCACACGGAAATTTACATTACGTAGAAAGTTACTGGGTGAAATACCTTTTTGCCAACTAGCTAGCATAAGCGAATGCTATTCCACCATCCAGGAATGTCTCATCGACACTCAAAGTGACAAAGAAGCCCGTGCTATATTTCATGCACAGGAATGGTCAAATCTTTGGATAAAGTGCAGTGAGCGTTTTCCAAAAATTTTGGTTTGGTGAAAAGTAAAGCTATTATTAGTGGCGTTTCCCACGACCTACTTTACTGAGCAAGGTTTCTGCCAAGTACTGCACACACGTACCAAATACCGCAATCGTCTTGACATGAACATAACCTGTGGAAAGGCCAGAAGACTTCAGCTGACCACCATGCAAACTTCTTTGAAAAAGCTTGCAGATAAACAACATGGCAAGGTTCGCATTAGTTGGAACCAGCTGTTTTTTTGAAATGAATAACATTTAATCTACAAATGCCTTTGCATTCGTTTTGTTTGTTCGTTTCTTTTGTACTAACTAGATAGCCCGTTTATATTTCATTAGCACTGAAATTATCTTCAAACCGAAGAAATATTTTCAGACAACGCAATAATTATAGGTTGGGGACGATTCTCAAGCAAAGTTCCTGTGGGGGGCAATTGTACAAAAAAGGTTGAAGACCACTGGTTTAGACAATAATTGGTGACCTTATCTACAATAAAGAAACAAACACATATTGGCACCAGGATTTTTACCATCATTCATACCTTCAAATTGAAGCCTAATTTCTTTGCCGAATTTGCTATTTCTATTCATATTTTCATTAAATAAATGTATAAATTGCCAAGAGAAAAAGATTGCCGATGTTATCCACCAGATCAGAGTCACTGTATCTTGGTAGTGAGACCATTGACCTTATAGAAATGCGATTCCTTGATTTTTCCCATGGAAGCATTGTTGTGTGTGTGGAATGAGAACGTTGGAGCATGAAGTGAGAGTCTGCCGTAGAGTGATTGAAAGTGTCTGTACGTTGTCCAGTATCTCCTTTAGAAAAAGCTATTGTGTACAGATATTTAGACTAAGATCTAAGGTGTTAATGACAAAAGTGGATAGGTACTCAAATTTCAGTAAATTTCATCCACTCACTCCAAACTGATCAACATGATTTTAAAATTTAAGACAACAATGTAATCAAGCAAACATTTTAGGCAGCATTTATTTTACAGAATTCAATTATAAGCACATGCAAACTCATTAAGTTCAAAATTTTTAAGCATATCTAACCTTTAACCCAATTAGAACCCTTGGAGGAATGGATTGTAGAGAATTGATGTCCATTGCGTTCAACGAACCAGTACCTTTCAGAACATTCAACACAGCGGCATTGTTTGAATTGTCGTTAATGCTGAAAAGCAAGTTTCATGTTCTAATGCAATGAAAATAAATGCTAACAATGTAAGACCAACAATCCAAACAGTGACAGAATCGAAGCAATATGAAAACTGAGTAACCAAAATTAGTTTGTTGCACAAATTGGTACTAAGCAACATTGTCAAAACCAACAAAGTGGATAAAAAACTTTAAAAATGTATACATGTTTTATTTTGAGACGTTTCGGATATTCTTAATTCATCTTCAGTCAAAAATCTTGGTTGCTTATTTTTTGACTGAAGATGGATTAAGAATAAACCGAAACGTCCCAAAATAAAATATGTATAGTTTTTTGAAGGCTTTCTTAGTGCTCATGAAACTGTGAAGTCTATCCCAATTTTGTGCTCCAAAGGATAAAAAAGTGTTCATAGTTATTTTTGAAGTGTTTTGGATATTTCAATTTTTCTCAAAATAAAGCAACAACAATTTTTGTCAAAATGAAGCAACAACAACAACATTTTATGTGTGAATAGCTTCAGGTGACAGCAATTGACAGCAGGCCGAAGTCAGATTTTTACTCTTGCTGCGATTGCTTAACACGTTGAGAGCCAGTCTACGGTATATTCATACTTCGATTTCGGCCTGAAAAACAGCAATTTTCAATTGCCTTACCAACGCCCTAGCTCCTCCGCCGATTGCGCTAGAGAGCTGTTCAATGGCTCAAACAGATCGGCCAGTCTAGTAGATTGCACTCGAAAAAAAATGTTTGCCTGGGGAGTGCAGGTTTTTTGTGAGTGACGTCATAAGTGGAGGACTTTTAGGCCACCTTGGCCCACTTTGCCTGGCCCTGGGTGCCAACCGTTAGGTGGTAGTATTTCGCTGAAGTTTTTACAGGAAACTAGGCTACAATCCGAGTCTTTTGATACTTTGGATGACCTGCTGGGGTTTCGGGTTCAAAAGTTGTGATGTAAGTATTTTTACTAATTAGTTAATTAATTAATTTGTTTATTTTAGATGATAACTTTTGAACCAGAAACGCTAGAAAGTCGATGAAAGGCTCAAAAGACTCGGACTCGAGTCTAGTTTCCAATGAAAACTTCAGCGAAACACATTGGCCTAGTGGTTGGGCCCTAGGCCAGGCAACATGAGCCAAAATGACCCTAAAACTACTTCACTTATGACGTCACTCACGAACAAACCCGCATCCCCCAGGCAAAAAATTTTTTGTCGAGTGCAATCTACTAGACTGGCAGATCCGTTTGAGCCGTTGAACAGCTCTCTAGCGCAATTGGCGGAGGAGCTAGGGCGTTGGTAAGGCAACCGAAAACTGCTGGTTTTTTTGCGAAAATCGCCAAAACCACCCAGAGGCCAAAGAGTTAATTAAGCAAACGCTCTTGACCAAGGACTGCTACAGTCATCCACTCAGTGACCATATGTTGAACACCCATGGCCAACTTAGGATATGGCCGGATATGTCACATTTTGCAGGTCATCGTTAACAGGTCAATTTGGTTTGTTTCAAAATGCAAGCAAACTCGATCACATACATTTGTTTCATGACAATAACAGTAGTTGCAATGGCACTAGTGGTTTATGGGACTTTTTTCAAAGCTTTGCCATGCTTTTGTTTAATCATGGATAGTCTGAAAAATAATCCAAAGCTAGAATGTGTAAGGGTTCCAGAAAATGTAAACCATACTATGGATATATATATATATAACTACTTACAGCATACCTAATTAGCAATCTCTAAGTTAAATACAGACACTTCAGCAAAGAACCATTAGCAAGCAAAATGCAACACACCTCTGTAGAAATGTAAACGTTTTGTTACCATTGTTCCCAGTTTTGCATTAAATTATACCAAAATGTCATTACAAATCATTTAGCTTCACAATATTTCAAACAGCTGACTTTAGTGTTCATAAAACTCCTTTGTTATGGTTAGGTGTACAATTGTTCATGAAAGAAATTTTTCTCCCATGCTGTACTGTGTTAAATTTGCACTTCTTACATGAAAAAAACATGATGAAACTGGGGCGTGGGACTAGGTAACTGCAAATCTGAAGTGGCACATGCAAATGTTCATCGAATTATCTAGCTCTTCTGTGAATTTGCAAGCAGCATAACATTGGAGTTTCACAAAAAACATTGAAAGTTAAAAAACAATAAGAAAACAGATGATTAATCCATGAGACAACAGCATACGAAATATCTTTTGTTTTGAAACCAGTTTTTATACAACACATTTTGCAATGTTTTCAAACATTATTGGTTTGATGATACAGCAACATACTGAATAAAATCTTTCGAATTTTTAATGTCATTGAATTTCGAATTTCAACAACAACATCTTTCAATAAATTTTTAATGTGCTCATCTGAAAGACATCTGTAGTTTAAAAAGCTGCTTTTTGCACAAAGGAAGTAGTTAGAAATAATTTGAAAGAAACTTACAAATCAATTATTCTGTTGTTTTCTAGAGATGCTGAACCTGAAAAACAACAATTATCCATGAAAGATTTTAAGGAAGGTGCACTTTGAGAATAGGAAATGCTTTCAGAATTAATGTAGAGCAAAACTGCATAAAATTTACCAAAAGTTGTATCATTGCAACCAACTGAAGTACAAAAGGCCTACTTATAATGGAAGTTAAAGCCATGTTTTCAAAATATCATCACCACTTAACATCTTCAGCGCTGGTGCACAAAACATTTGTACTTTGAAATCACGCATTTAGTACGAAATGAGCCACTTTTTTCACGTCACATTGCAAATTCATAACTTTCCCACTGAAACAAATTTGATAATTAGATGATTATTTAATTTGGTGATTAACATTTTTGCACCCAGGAAAATTCAAGCAGTTCGCGTGAAAACAGATGGATTGCACGTGACTTTGCGCAAGAATTTCTCTCATCTGATAAGCACTACAGAGCCTGTAAAAAGCCCAAGAGACGCAGCAAGTCTTGCAGTTTGCACCTGAAAAAAACTTTTTTACTAAAAACTCATGACTCAGGGATGTTTGTTGCAATAAAATCATGAGAAATATGCAGTTATTTTTAACAGAAGTTGCAATAAAAAGTTGTATGCAAAAAAGGAAGAAGTTGCAAAATAAATTTCTTGCAACTAACTTGAGGCATCGTACCACATAAATTCTGACTATTTCAGAAGCTGTAAAAAAGTAGAAAACTTGCCCTACTCATAATGCCTGAAGACAAGTCTAACAGGCAGCAAAATCAAGCTGGTCATTCTATTCATTGTAAAACCCAAACCAAAACTTTTCCACAGATCTGATCTTTTGCACTCAACAGATTTGATGTGATAAAAAACATGTTTCAGTCCAGTTGTGACTTGCTGTGCGTTAAGCGTTGTCTAATCTATGTAGAAGGCTGCTAGACTGAATTATACCTCACCGTGTACGATGGTAGAACTGTACATCTACGTGTTTTGAGACTTTTGAGATGATTAAGTTCATTTGCTTTGGCGCAGCACTCAAAGAATTTCTCAACCCACGCCCACGCTGTACCCGCACCAAATACAGCCCGCTCCCTCCCCATAGAAGTTCGACTCGCACCCACCCCGCACTCATAGCAGTGTGGGTTCCCGCACCCACCCTGCAAATGTGGGTACCTGCAATGCACATGGGTTAATCCACCTCTCCCACCTCTGGAAGGTGTCATTAGCTACTTGAGACTGCAGTGTTCCAAACAGAATCTGGTGAAGATCTTGAAGTTCATAATAAAAATCTACTACACAAACAATACAAAGAAGGCTCTTTTTTAAATCAAACATTAATGTATTGCAATATACATGAACTTACTGTAGCCCTTCGTAGAGATTTTGCCAATATATGTTAACTCTTGCCATTAAATTATTAACTGAATCAGGTTACCTACTTTTTATAAATCAGAGATATGGTGCATATTAGATAGCTAAGTTTTACAAAGCATGAGCATAAATAGTAAGGTTTTCACAAATATATTGAAAATAGGTGGTTTGCAAATGCAGAAATACATAGCTAAATACCAATTAGAATAAATGAAATATCAAAATATTCCTATTGTTAATGTAATTGCTAACCAATATAATGGACCCGACTGCACTTCTGCGCACAAACCAGAGACTTCTGAGACTTTGGCTACTGAAATCATTTCACAACAACAACATTATAGCCTAGTCTCTACTAAAAACTTGAGTCAAAAATTTCCCTCTAGCAGTTGGCACCCAGGGCCAGGTTACCTTGGCAAAAATGGCCTAAACTCACGCCACTGATGACATCATCTACAAAAAAACTTGAAATGCAAAACTTGGAAGTGGCACAAAAATAGCAGTTTATGTGAGATCTCAAAGCACAAGAATCTCGTGCACTGGCACCCAAGATCTTAAAAAGCACTGCACTACATCACTTAGTTGGTCCAAAATTAACACAACAAAACGAAAAAAAACTTCCATACAATTTCATGAATCTTATCCAAGTACCAAAACCTTGCAGCAAGAAATTTGAAATCACTTACCAAAAGTATTCATAAAATCTGCTTTGTTTAAGCCAGCCTTTAGTTGAGATGGTGGTGGCTTAATAAAACTTGATGGATCAGTCAGCCCGAACAAAGAACCTAGGTCTCCAGTAGGCTTCTTTTTCTGATTGATTTTAATAGTAACTTTTTCAACCAACTTTGATACACTATACATCAACTTCTTCATCATGGCTTCATATGCTGCTGATGAATAATTGCTGCCATGTTTCAAAGCATTGATTGAACTAGCCATTATTGCTGCAAACAATTAATGTGGAAGTTGTAAAAAATAAACATCAATATTGAAAAGAAGAACTCAAGCACAACTTCACGAACCAATCTTGTACATTCCAACAACAAAAAATTCACTAAGGACATTTTTAGTGACAACTCTTTGAAAAAAACGTCAGAATATGCCTAAGGTTCAAACGGACTAGAAAATGCGCCTCTTTCACAATAGTCATCTAAAGACTGCAGGATTGGCCAATCTCTTTTTTAAACACCTTTCTTTGAAAGATAAAAACATATAGATTCAGCAACGAAGTTTTTGATCAATAATTCAGGCTCGTCCTTCCTCTAAAATGCTAAGGTCCTAACATATGTAAGTCAAAAAATTGAAGATTTCCATCATGACCTGGCAATTGTTTGCACTGATGTGTGGAACAATTATTTATTTGGAAACAACGGGAAAAATTCTTGAACATAATCAAATAGAACCTATATACATTTTCATAGTGATGATTAGTTGCGGGTATGAATAAAAAAACAGTAACTAGTTCAAGTTAAGTGCAATTGACATTACCTTACAACCATTTTTAAAGTATGTAATTGGACATTCAAATTCGGACAGTGTTTCACAAAAGATTAACTGTAATTGTTCCCAAAATGATCGCTCTATCCAGGAGAGTTTCAGCTACACTACAAATTTAGACATGTGGTTGGAAGAATTTACTCTGGCAACGTACATAAAATCAGAAGAACCTTATATGCTGTTCTTTTTGCTACTCATGTTATAGCATAGCATTTGCTGCCAGGTTTCAAATCAAGCAGATAAATTTTATCTTCTGGCAATTTATTTGGCCAACGTTTCACCCACCTTTTCAAGTAGGCTTTTTCGCGGCAATGTTTCTTAACATTACATAGGAAACCCTTCAGACTTTGCATCACCTATTACACATGAAATACTCCAAACTGATGAAAGAATGGTTTCATTCAATGTGGTATCATTATTTACAAAAGTTCCAATTCAATTGGCATTATATATGGCCAAGCAACGCCTTCAATTCTATCCTGAACTGATTCAATGCACAGGTTTGTCAACCACTGACCTTATTAAGGGACTTGAAATTTGCTTAAATTCAACTAACTATACTACTCGTGGAAAACACTACAAACAAGTTTTTGGAACAGCAATGGGCTCCCCGTATCAGCAGTAGTGGAAAACTTAGTCATGGGAAACATGAGCTTCAGAAAACTTTACAGAACCTCTGCGTTTACAGAAAAGATAAGTACATGGATGACACGTTTGTAAGCATGACAAAATCAAAGTTGTCTGAATTCTTGACACATCTGAACACAACAGAAAGCTCCATCTCACTCACTATGGAAAAGGAAAGAGAATGATGCATTCTGCTTTCAGACCTATTGATTACAAAAAATTGGCTTTATTGCCCAATAAAAGGAATATTGACCTGACGGTAAAAAATTGACTTTTTCTTGACCTATCAAATTAAGAATATGAAGGTTCTCTTATTATCCAGAGTTCTTGCAAAAAATCACGTCATTCAAGCTTACTACCAAAAAATGTTGACATTATCTAAAAAACTTCCCTTTAAAAGATAACACTATGAATGACAAAAGCACAATCTTTCTGGCTATTTATTACAACGTTGTAAAACATTCTTGTGTCTGCAGATTTACTAACCCTCAACACGCAAGGTTAACTTTATTGATATCTACTTCACTATTTAATTGGTCACATTTTTGTGCAATTCTATGTAGATTTTACTCGATTTATTGTGTTGTTGTACATAATCTTTTTTTTTCATTTTACACTTCTACATTTTTTCTGTGGCATCTTGCCACCCATTTCCCATAACGTGATGGTCAGTTTCGCGTTTTTGGTCTTTCTACATCATACTGCTTATTGTTTTTTGTTATTGGTAAGTTGCATGTCATGTGTGCTTAAAAAACATTGCCCTGAGGAAGCCCACTTGAATAGGTGAGCGAAAAGTCGCCAAAATAATGAAACAATTGCCAGAAGATCAAACTTATCTGCTTGAACCTCACATGCTTTATGAGCTGTCTAAAATCAATCACACCTAAGATGCCCTATTCCTCAACAAAACAAGAAGCCATCCAAAAGTACGTTCAACCATATTTGCTTTCATACCAGCTTCACTGCCAAATGCAGCTCGAAAGATAGCATTCCTTGATTTGTTATTCAAAATCAAAAGAGCATCCTTTCGTGACAACATGATACCACCATTCTTGATACCCAGAAGTGCAAAATGTGAAACATTCCAACCACTCTGTGAAATGGATAACTTATAACAATATTTTATTTACTTAGCAACAAAACATAGCTTTTCAGGGATCCTTAGTTGAAAAAAACACACTAATTAGTTCTGTCTTTATGGGAAAAAACACTTATTGCTTCACTCCATCAACACTTCAGGCTGGGGCCTAAAATTTATTTTCTAATAATTAATGTTTAAGTTTTATAGTTCATTCACAGGGGTTCAAAAGTGCTTCGACTGCAAGTGAATAAGTTCCCTTCAAACAAACGTAGAGATGGCTAGAAATGATTTAACCATAACCAATGATACCTTCCGAAAGAATGAAGAGAAGAAAAGATGCAAAATCTTAGTAAGGTTTAGGTATCGTCATTGTTGCATCAGCATCATAATGCAGCCCTTGGCTTACATTACAAATCCTCATTTTGCGATTGGAGCAACTTGAGTTTGAGACCACTGGGCTAGATAGACCAAGACAGTGATTGACCAACCTTTTTATGATGACCCAAACCACTCTTTCAGTCATGATAAAAGACCCATAGTAATTTTTAAGGCCCAATTTCAAACTTAAGCTGCATTCAATCATAAACCATGTAAAGACAAAAAGAATAAAATTTTACTTCAACCAATCTGTTTCATAGTTGTAACTGGAGTCTATGTTTCAGCCCAAACAACTGGTACATGACTTTAGATATTACATACATTGGAACCTACACCAAATGTTGTGAGGTCTAATAAAAGTCATAAACGGTACGCAATTGGGTGACCACAAACCTAAGGGTTTTTTGGTCACCCAACTGCAATCTTGGCAATGTTTTTAACTGTTTATAGACGGCAACTGTTTTTAGTCTTTAATACCAAGGTGCACTGCAGCAAACAAGGCAATTGTTCTTTAGTCTTTAATACAGAGGGTGCATTGCAGCAAACAAGACATGGCAACTGTTTTTTGTCTTTAATACCAAGGTGCATTGCAGCAAACAAGACAAATTCACTCAAGAGTATGTTTATCCTGTTCATGAAAGCACATGGAATCTAAATTAAACCTATATTCAAATGATAAGAACAATGTACCCTTTTACATTGGAAACTGATTTTCCTGGCATTCGACAACAAATTAAAGTATGTGAAAAGTACACATCGAACAACCTGTACATACAAGCAACACCATTAACAACAAACATACCTTGATTTTGCTAGCAGAAATTATTTTAATTGCTTGGGGTGAAACATGAATTGCATGTGTCGGTTTTATTTTCATCAGCTGTGATAATTCCAATCCAGCTATTAAACAAGTAGATTGAGAATATCACAAGACAACAACAATCACCATAAAAGAAACGTATCTCATCACCACCAAGTAAATTTACTCTCGACAAGGACAGAAAATCAATGCCAACTCACATTTTCAGAAATATTGGAAATTTACTAAAACAGGAAGCAAAATTTGTAATTTACAGCCTATTTGCATCAGCCACCAATCAACAGCTGTGCAGACTATGCGCAACTGAACAGTGCTAAGTAACTAATTCAAACCAGTTGTTTTCCAACCAGACCTCTGACTGTTGGGGTAGTCTCATAGCTCAATTTCATGGATAATAGCATAATGCTCCAAAATACAGTTGACATGTTTTCTCTACAGTTGGAGTTTGCAACTTTTCTCAACTAAAAGCTTAGTCTCACAGTGCAGTGATGACAGCATAATGGTCATGGTGTGTGGTTTAAACTACCATCCATGTGTTTCTCCAATTCCACAAGTCTGAGCGTGTGCTTCAAGCTGGCTGCAGTTGGCATGGTCAAGTCTTGCTTTAGTGTTTCATCATTTAACTTGCAAGCTTTTGCTTACAACTAACAGCATTCAAAATGTGTAATTCATGTGAAATTGATTTCCTAGTAAGACTTTGTCATAAGATTTAGCTCTATCACCCTTGCAGTACATTGTCACTGAACTGTGAATACGTGCAGCAGAATTCTCACAAAGTATTGAAAGCACACCATGGCAGGTAGATTCCTCAAATACGTGCTCATCTCACATATCTCATCACACAGAATTCAAAACAGTAGTTTGTCTTTCCACAATAAAAACAAATAAAATCATTTGTTTTGCAATATATGCATGAGCAACAACATTTCAACAAAAACCTTTCGGCCTAGTGGTTTCCCTAAAATAATGCACCAGATGCTGCCAGATCTGACTGAGAGCGAGTGTGGTGTTCAAAAGAAAAACAAACAATGAATAAATCCCTGAACTCTTTGGTGTCCGGCTGCTTTCTCGGATCATCGGAAAAAAGTGCCTAAACGCATGTGGCTTTGCGTGGGAATATCTCCGCTCTTGCTCGGGTTACGGACCTAGTTGAAGCGTCAAAAGACGCGGCAAGTCTTCTAGTCTGCACTCAAAAAAATTTTTTACTTGGGGTGGTGCGGGTTTTTGTGAGTGACGTCATAAGTGGAGGACTTTTTGGCCACCTTGGCCCACTTTGCCTGGTCCTGGGCGCCAACCGGTAGGTGGTAGTATTTCGCTGAAGTTTTTACTGGAAACTAGGCTACATCCGAGTCTTTTGATACTTTGGATGACCTGCTGGGGTTTCGGGTTCAAAAGTTGTTATGCACGTTAGTAAAAATATTTGACTAATTAGCTAAATAGATAATTAATTACTTTGTTTATTTTAGATGATAACTTTTGAACCAGAAACGCTAGAAAGTCGATCAAAGACTCAAAAGACTCGGACTCGAGTCTAGTTTCCAATGAAAACTTCAGCGAAACACTTTGGCCGAGAGGTTGGGCCCTAGGGCAGGCAATATGAGTCAAAATGGCCAAAAAACTACTTTATTACGTCAGTCACAAAAAATCCGCACCCCCACAACCGCAAAATTTTTTTCGGGTGCAATCTACTAGGCTGGCCGATCCGTTTGAGCCCTTGAACAGCTCTCTAGCGCAATTGGCTGAGGAGCTAGGGCGTTGGTAAAGCAATCAAAAACTGCTGTTTTTTAGGTCGAAATTGAAGTACGAATATTGAACAGCTCTCTAGCACAGGAATCGAGAATCTATGGCTCACGAGCCAGATGGGGCTGTTTTGATGATGACTTTTGATCTGGCTCGCTTGAAATCTTCTTAGCATGATTATTATGAAGGAAACTTCTGTAATTTTTCATCTACCAGACTACAAAATCATCAGCAATACCATGGAGCACCAAGAAATCGCATAAACAGTAAGAAGCATATTATAAAAGAGATAATTCAGAAAATTGCTGACTGTTACTTGAAAATGCACACATTAGTAAGTCAACTGCATTAAGTGTTGAAAAATATTGTATGGCTCTCACGGAAGTACAATTACAAAAATGTAGGTTTCATGGCTCCGTTAGCCAAAAAGGTTCCTGACCCCTGCTCCAGCACAATCGAATGGGGAGTTACAGACTTGCTGAGTAGCAGAAAAATAGACACAAATGCACATGCTCAATGTGAGATTTCAAAGTAGCGTATTCTTTGGACCATAAGGCTCACTAACAATATTTTATTTTCTCAATAATTGAAATTGCACCTTATGATGCAATGCACGTAATGTATGAATAAATCTAATTTGGTTGTGCTTTCCTGAGCTAGGACCAATTTTATGCATGAAACAGTGCTATTTGGTTAATTGCGAGCTATGCATTTTTTGCCAACACACCATCTAGTACATAATAAACCAACAATTGCAATGAGCACTGCCTGTGGTTCCGTGAGTAGCTGGTACACACCTTAATTTTGATGTACAGATTGTATTACTCCATGAGGTTACTGCACACAGTGCACAGAACTACATGTATGACTGTGCAAGGCTTCTGTCCACATTGGCACACACCGAATCAAACACGTGCACAGATTTTGGTTTATTCTGTGTTTCTCGCGGATTATGCTTGTGTGGTAGATTGAACTCACTCATATGTAATTTGCCATTTTGCGTCTTATGATCTGGTGCACCTGATGTATGAAAAAGACCAGTTAGCATTCAAAAATTCGCCTCATAATCCATAAAAGACGGTTTGAGTATCATACACTGGTGTCAAAGGTGTTAAGTGGACTGTGTTTCGTTATAAGGTGAACACCACCTGGCACAGGCTTTTCAATAATGTAAGTTACAGTCAGGGACTTATTGCTAGCATTGCATTTGCACCTGACAAGCTTATGAACATCAAGTTCGAAAGGGAAACACTGATTTATCATGGCACCTGTTTTAGGTTATTCAGTGAAACAATTCTGTTCTCAACTGACCTTTGATACTTACACAGCAGCTGTCATGAAATTGGATAAGAGATGAAAAAAAGACACAAATTTGAACCAAAACAATAGTAACAACCATAAAAGTGTTGTCTTAACACAGTGTCATAATCTGTATCTTTTCTCTGCTTTGCTTGACCTTGAATGAATTATATAACTGCCTATTAATTACATAAATTAATAAAACCATCACACTAATAGTCATTATTCAATGTTGCTAAAAACAGAGTCCTTTAATTGCATTCAGGATACATTAACTACATGCTTTTTAGTGATCGCAAACTACAGTTCTTAGCATAACAAATTTAGTTGACTGTAAGTTTAATTTCGTTCCTTACAACAAAACTTGGTTTCACAATTTTTGAACAGCCCACAAACATGCTATCCAATCATTTAACAAGAATGTTTTTCAATCAGTTTTTAATAAAGAAACAGTTGATGATAACCATAATATTTAAGCATACAAAAGCAAAAAACATACTTTAGACTTGCTATGAGATTAGTGGATATATCTAATAAAATGAGCTGTAAACCACATTTACGATAAAAATAGCCTAACATCACCCTCAAAAAACTTGCAAAACAATATCAAGCTTCATTCTTCAAAGCACAAATCAACTGCAAGAAGTAGCAAAATGCACAACATATTTGGGAAGAAATTTCAACATCAAGAAAAGCATAAGGGTCAAATCATTATAATCCAACAAGGGGTGTAACCCAATGTCACAAAAATGCCTCATTTTTTTATATAAGGTGCACCCACATGTGAAATGGCCTGAAAAATAAACATAATTGAAATCCATCAAGGGGCAGCTGAGTTATTTGCTTTTGAGTGTATCACTAGGTGGCGTTGCTCGCGATGGGCAAAAAAGACATATTGTAGTAAAATCCATAGTTCTACTGCTAGGAATGAGATGAAAACTGGTATTGTACCATTTTCAAGGGTGAGGAATTCAAAAATGCAATCAAATTTGACAAAAAAAATTGTAAATGGATGAAAATTGCATTAAAAATTTTTAAAAGGGGCCGATTTCAAATCTGCGCCCCGCAAAGAGGGGACGGCATTTTTAAAAACTGAAAGTTGTAAATTGGTCTTCAAAGAT
>Ga0210059_1001545_pt1 | contig 34921 bp, 22 predicted proteins | sample Ectturendosymbi2_FD_188042 | JGI IMG/M metagenome (GOLD analysis project Ga0210059, IMG submission 188042) | Ecteinascidia turbinata endosymbiont from Florida, USA - Sample 2 (SPAdes) (version 2) | ecosystem: Host-associated > Tunicates > Ascidians > Unclassified | place: Key West, Florida... | reverse complement strand
ATAAACGGGGTTGGTTGACCAGATGACCGCCACGGTCTTTCGCCAATCCTATGTGACACAGCGCCCCTCTTTGTTTACACTGATCAACTATTGTGCCATTGTATTCTCATTTGCTCTAATGTTCACTAATGGTTGGTTTACTGCATGCGATGGCTTTTATGGTGCTTCTGCTTATTGGCTGAGTCATATGAAACAATAAACCATTACCATTATTACCTTTTTACTGGCTTGTGCAAAACTGAAGATGTTTAACACATAAAACTAGTTTCTTTGTGCAAATAAACTGCAACTGATTCACTTGGTGTAGATCACTGCTATGACTTAACTTTTATTGCATCAGTAGCTCAATCAGATTGATTGATTGACTGCTTTATTGTTTCATATGACTTAACTAATAAACAGACAGATGCAATACAAATAGCCACTGCGCAATAAGGATGAACATTAGAATAAATGAAAATACAATGGCATAGTAGCTGATGAATGTAAACAAAAGAGTGGCACTGTGTCATATAGGATTGGTGAAGGACCATGGCAGTCATCTAGTCAACCAACCCTATTTATCACTTTTTGAGAAGTGTTGAAAAACAAGAGTTGGAGATCAAATAAGCACACTTAAGAAAACAAACAAACATAGAACATGGTGAGGCAAATTTACAGATGAAAGCTCATGCCTATCTACACAAATGAGTGGATCGAATTTAATTGAAGGAACTTGGATGGTTGAAAAGATGTTAAACAAAGTAAAAAAATAAATAATAAATGATGAAGTACAAAAGAAAAACAAAACAAAAAAACTATGGAGTGTACCTTCATGCCGAAAAAAATGTGCACAGGAAAGAACAACAGACAAAAATATAAATATACATAAAAAAACAAACAAAATTACAAATTATCGCAACTAACAGCATTAATTGTTCAAATAGACTTAAAGTTTGAGCTCTTCACCTTGATTTTCAAAAATTTAATATGCGCCTAACATTCCAAAAGCTCTTGTGCTTTAAAAAAAAACTATTTGAAATTGCTTGTATGTGGTGATATTATTGAAAAGCAGAGTTTTTAGTCGTTTTGAAGACTGAAATAGTCTCCAACAGCCTCTCAAAACACAGTAGAACCTCGTTTTGTGAACACTACCAAAATACACTAAAATCTTTCTTCACGACCATTTTGATATTTAGACAAAACCTTCAAAAAACTGTCAAAATGTGCTATTTTTCCAAACAGTCAAACCATGTCTTATGCAGTAACTTTAACATAAGCTTGCACTGGGCTATACACAGTGAAACACTAAAGTCAACCCAAGATACAAAATTGTCAAATTGACATATACTTTAAAATAACCTGTTGCTACACATGCAGTGAAGTGTTGGATCACTGACAGCTTACCTCAAAAGGAATCATCCACAATCAGTGTAAAACAGCAAGAGAACAATTGCTACCAATATTAGCAGATGAGCAGCTCTTGCACATTATTTCATTGGCCCCCAGTTATGCTGAAGTGGAAAATAGCAGTAGTGGCAAAGTGGTGATAGTTGGCATGCTTGTTCATTAGATTTTTTTAAAATAGTGGCACTACCGCTACCAGTACTGGTAACTAGCTCACTAGTGCCTACCTCTGGAAACGACAATCAGATAGGTAAAAATATGACCAAGCCAGTACAAGTAACTTTTTCTGAGATAACTAAACAAGGAGTCACAACTGGTACATTAAAACTTGCATGTATCTATTTCTCCATAGTTGTTTGCCACAAAAATGCTGCAGTAAATCGACCACAGTTTATTTCACTCAGGTTGAGTAATTTGTATTTGAGGAAGGTAATTCAATTTTGCTAATCCTAATGAATATACAGCATCTTCATTTTTTGCACTGGCAGATACTAAATCAATTTTATCAACTTTGAAAAATTGCTACACAATGCTCTTTTGAGCCATGAGGGGTTTGAATTTTTGTGTTTTGGCCTTACTTTTACTTATTAATTACTTATATAATTTGAAAAAAATAATTTTGACTCTTTTGCTATAAAAGAAAGTGCAGTTTTGTTTATGCTAAGCACTTCCACACAGTTATCATACACGCATATATTTATAATTGATATTATACTACAGTAACAACATGAATTGTCAAATCAGTACATCCTTGTGCAAGAACATTGCAAATATCATCCCATAAACTGGTATCAGCCAATATGACAAGCTTGATTGGTTGGTACCATTTAAGTGATAGAGTACCATGAGGGAAAAATAGCCAAACCTGTTCACAAAGCATTTTCCCAGGATATTGATGTTGCATCAGCTGGTACCAGTAAGCAACCTATATACTTATTGGTGCATCCCCATCATTAATGTGTAACAACAATGTGGCTAAATAAATTACACATTATGACATATTCTAGTGGTTCGAGAACGAACTATTATTTGGTATTTTTGTTAGCCATAGACGCTTGGTATACATACCACTATATAAATTATACTGTGGACATTCTGCAATGCTATACCTTGGTAGACAATCTGTGTTTTGCTACAATTGTTAGTGGATCTACATATCTTATTCAATGTACTCTAAAACAATGCAAATCATTTTTGAAATACTTTTATACATAAGTTTCAAAAAAAAAATTAACCAATTACAAAACCAACCACATGAAACACTGAACAAAATAAAAGGTTTCCATCAAAAAAAGTTTTAAAACAAAAACTAAACCATGAAACCATATTCAAGAAATGTCTTGTTAAATACATTACACAAAAAAGCAAGCACACATACTTTTTGATGTGTTGTCTCTGACATATCCATTAGTTCAATCACTCGAGGTAACTTCATATCATGAGTGTTTGCCAATTTCTGTTCCGTGGTCATTTTCATCTCTTTTAGGTATGCTGAAGGAGTCAACTGAATGAAGGAAACATTAAAATTAAATTTCACATAAAAAAATAATCAAACAAGGTTGAACAGTTTCAAACCAGCAACCAAAAATGAAATACCATCTTGAAAATAACAAAAGCTCTATGTTTGCTACAACATTTCAAGGAATCAGCTAACTAGTAAACAACAAAGCAATATATTTCCACATGTTTTTGATGAAACATTACCACATTAGACACGTTTATTTGAAAGCTAAAAAATGAAGTGTTTGTTGTAGGTATGAATTTAGGTGTCAATTTCTCTTTGCTTGGAGTGCACAGTTGATCAACAGATTTGGAGATTATTATATGACTATTTTTATAAACAACATGCATGCTCTAGTTACAAATAATTTCTTTTATAGTAACTAAGCAAATGGTGCATTTTTGCAGAGATTACTTAGAGACAGACAGTTAGAAAAAACTAGTGCGAGTTCCAACTATAAGCTGCAAAATATCGTGGGACCTTTTCATGCAATATGTATTGCCATGATGATTACTTGCATTAAAAACAGCTGCTGTTGAAATCACTCCAGAGGTAACGTGAAAACACTTGAGATGAATAAGGACTGACAATGCGTAGTGTTACATGAAATCGATTTCCTATTAAACATTTGTGATTGATTCATTGCTTGTTTCCCTTGTGGAATGTAGTTACTTCAACACTAACAAATTGATAGAAACTAAGCATTTAACCAAGATCATATTGTGTGAAATGCAATTATCTTACACTTATTACTGCTAGAGAGTCAGCATTCAATTCAGAAACATGCAAGAGATTTTTGTAATCAAATACATATTTGAAACATATATGCAATGAGTCAGTTTTTACTTAGCTCAATTTACTTATAAGCAGTACAAAATCACAATTGCCTAATTTGGTTTGATGTGTAAAGGTGAGAAAGTTTGGATAGTAGCAAAAAATTATAAAAATCAGAACAGTATTGATTGACTTACAAACCAAATGGATGATTCTATGGAAGCAGGGGTTAACTTTCAGGGCACAGATATTGAAAACAAGCAGTAGTTGTTGGTGGGAAAACTAGACTGATTAAATTTTTGTCATTATGTCAGTAATGATAGGATGAATTGCGGGCTGGGGAACTTTTATGGTCTACTGCACATGCACAGATTCACATGAATAAAATATTGTGGCTCAAACAGTAACTATTTTTCAAGTATTTAGGTGTTTAAATAAAAGCAACAATAGATTTTTAGCAAAATGTCAGTGTTTGCTCATATTCTTAAGATAAAATCAGGTTTTATAAAATAAAACAGTTGAGTTTTATAAGGGCAAAATGCTTTTTCTGGTGTTAAATAGTATCTTGGCAACCTTGTGGGCACATGAAAGTGATCTGGCAACACTTATTCAAATTTCAGAAAATATTTCCATGCAGTTTATAACTGAATCAGCTTTAGAATTACTGCAACATCTATTCTGCCTGCAAGTTTGTTACTTCTATATTAGTCTCACCAACGTAGGGGCTGTCAGAAATGCTTAAAAAAATGAGCAATGTATAAAAAACACCAGCACTAATGATGGGCCACTTAATGAACTACAAGAAAATTGCCCATGATCAACAAATGACAAGTGGAGATTGTTCCTCTGTCCCGTTCAGACATTGCAAGAATGTCATAACCATCACATGTTCAAAAAACTTCCTCTCCACTCCCATAGGAAGAATCAAGCTAACCCAAAGTTTTTCTTGAGCGAACTATGTGACCAACAGTTTACTTTGTAAAGAACAATGCATGGGACAAATGAAGAACAATATATCCATTGGATGGACCGTTCATTGGACCAACTGGCAAAAATCCATACTAAAACAGGCAGATGCTAAGATTAAGCATTACACAATGAAGCACACACAGCAGACATACATAAACACCTGGCTGCTTTATGCAATTGCTACAAGATGAGATTCGTGGAACAGCCTTCATTCGAAGTCTTGCTTAGTGCATAATAAACATTCAAAAAAAAAAAATTAAATCAATTTGAAACAAATGATCTTGCAAGTCACTTGATTTCAAGTTATGTTTCTAATCTAGTTTTGCCTTTCTAAGCTTTTGGTTCTTAACTGCCTCACTAGCTCTTGATCAGTGTTCTCTTTTATGCTTGTCCACTAAATTCCACCAGATTTTGCTGCTAAATCAAAATTGTATCATACATTGAATTTACGATTTTGTAAATCAGTAATACGATTGGATTTAAGATTTTGCTTTTATTTTGTTTGTGTGTATTTATTTACAATTTTGTGTTTACAAGTAGAATTAGCTGCCAAATAGCTGGGCACTGTGCAGAAAGACACAACTGAATTGTTTGCCTGTGGCACCATAATAATGCCAATGGTGTTTGTTATGCATCATTTGTTCAGGGTTCACCAAGTGAATCTTATTGATGTGAAAACGTGGAAAGAGTGAAATGAAATTAGTAATGAAGTTAAAACAGTACATTGTCCAGCTGTCCACAGCAGAAAACATGTCAGAATTCCAGTAGATACACTGCAATTTGCTGCTAAGTATTTTTTGCTGCTGCATGTTTTCTTCACTGCTGCCCTCATGATTCACCACTAGTGGTGACAGCACTAAACTCGCAACACTGTTCTTGACAATAATTTCTTCTGCTTTCAATTTGATGCTGAGTCCTAACTTACAAAGCTCCATGGTTTTTATCTGCTCCAATATGGTTTGATCTTGTGAACATGCTCCAGTAGCTGAGAAGGCATGCTATCTGTTGCTTTGCTTGCTTCATACCACAATTACCTTTGACTTTCACACAATGTTGTCAAGTGTTGTGTGTTCTTAACATAACCATGGTATGTAAAAAAAGTATTGTGATGGTTGTACTTCAGCTTGTTTGTGGCCATGGAGTTTGTTGTGACCATCAATATACCCACCCTGTGGTTATGACTTTGCATTCTTACAAGTATGTTGAGCCACTTAAGCATCTTATAGTCTGCCACCATAGGCATAGTCAGAGCATGCTCTCCCCAAAATTTGTAAAGAGTATAGTCATTTTATGCTTTGAGAGGCAGTATTCCAAACAAAATAGTGTTATTTGCGTAAAATCATGCATTTAGCCCCCAAAATTTTTCGGCCCCTCCCAAATTTTTGTGCTGACTACACTGCTATCTGCCATACTGTTAATTTTGTTGGTATGTCATGATGCACAAGTTTGATAGTTTGTATTGCTCCTAGAGTGGCCTTTACCTATGTTATGAAAAGTGGGTGTTGCATTCTTTTCACGTGGATTTCCTTAGTTTGTTAGCTTTACTATTTTCATGTATTGTTGCATTCGATTTCATGCTTCATACATTTTGCAGAACTGAAGATGCCTGCTCAGTAGGTGAAAAAATACTCAGTACTCGATAATAATAATAATAATACTTATTTGATTTGCAAAAAATTGTTTAATGTTTGAGCCAATAAACTTTATCTATCTATTTTAAAATAGACTCATGGTCCATATCACAAGGATAATAGAATAACACAAGAACATAGAAATGGTTAGTCATAGTGCATTACAGAGTAGGTGTAGGTTGATAAACAAAATCAACTTAGAGAGGAGCCAAACATTGAAACAGCGCACTAGCTAAACATGATAGTATCTGATTTATTGCTGTAGAGGCATTATTTTTTATCACTGAAATTAAATTAGCAATTTTAATATTTCTCTAATGAAATGGAATTTCCTACTATAGTAGAATTCACCTATAATGACATTTTTTTGTCAGTCCTGGCAGAATTCCTGTCTTTCATGTGCATTCAAGTTCAGCTATATCATCACTTCGCCCATATTTTTTTGTGAGTCCCCACAGAATGTTTTGTTTATTTACAACAACAGTTGCCAGATTTCTTTATAGTTTGAGGTATAAGCTCGGCTATGTGGAGCCACCACACAAATTTTTATAACTGAACAAGAACATAGTTAAGTGACCAATCACTGAATCATTACATGTGTGATGTAAGAAAGCCATCAAAGATTGTACCATCAGCAACAATGGAGCTGTAAGCAAATCGTTACATGAGTTTGCTGTACCGTATTAGGAATTCTTGCGACTGTAGTCAGTTTGATCAATAGTCTTGGTGCAGCAGTGCTCAAGTTGTCAAACAAAAGAAACAGTGTCACATTATTAAAAAAATATGACATCGTTGTTTCAGTCAGTAGCAAAAATGGCATAAAAGTGGCAAAACTTGGAAATGATTTTGATATTCCAACAATGTCTTTGACTACAGTTTCGAAAAATAAAGACAAAATAATTTCTCACTCTACTTATCAGAACATATGCAAAAACACATTGTATTAAATGGCAATCCTAATAAAAGAATATTTTAACTCTTACCAGGCTTTGGTATTGAAATAAAAATCCATTTCAGGAATGATTTATTGTAGTTCGGCTATAACGACAGTTCACCTACGAAGACACTTTTCCTCTGGTTCCATGAAGTGAAATTATAGGGCAATTCTAAGTACTTTCATCTGGTTAACTCATAGCTTGAATGATCATTTCTTGATTTTAATGAAATTTTATCACTCATGTATAGGGCCCATGAGACAAGGGTTTCGTCACTGCACAAATTCAACACCAGTATATAGTAAAGTCAACAAACGCTGAGGTAATTTCCGCCCCTGTAAAAAATCTTTTGTGCCTGAACTGATGGCATTATTACAGTGTGAGCAGTTAAAGCAAAGTTTAACTATGAATTTGATCTACCTGGACGGATGTTGTACTCTGATTGCCACAGCTTAGGACTCACTGATCTTGGCCTTAGAAATGTATAGTCTTATTTTTTGTGTCATGTTTATTTTCAGGTTCCAAATTTTTGTCAAGATATCAATAAAATGAACTCACCTCAAGTGTTTTAAATCTCTTGTCAGCACTACACTACTTCCACAGATGTAAAAGTGTTTCTATTTGTCAAGATAAGGTCTTCTTCAAACATATCGGTATTTGATATGCAACACAACAGGTAATACTTGGTTGTTGCAAAGATGTTCTAGAGGATGTATATCCAGTCTATTCAACTGGCAGACGCAGTTTGAATATGAATCTCTTGACTGTTGAAGCTGGACCTCAGGTTCAAGGTGAAATAAATATTTCTATAATCATCCACACAATTATTATTTTTCCCCAAATATCCAAAGTTGTGTGTAAGACCTATACAATAAGTCAGTGTGGTCCAACTACAGGCTCACGGGCCACCTGTGGCCCATCACAGTGTTTTCAATGTCCAACAGAAGCATTCAGAAAAAATCTTAAAATCTGAAATTTGTTGCAAAGTGTGTGAAGTTGCATTTGTCTCAATGAATTGCTTGGGCTAGATAAAGTGCATTTGCACAAGAACAATAAAATATACCTTTTCTGTACTGTTTTTGCTTTATTCATTCATTTTAAAATCAAATTAAAAGGTACGGCCCACCACTAATCCTCTGATGGGGCAATTGTCTAGATATCCTCTGTTGCAACCTCTCCGGTGGTGTTGCGTTGATTGTGTGATTCACCACGAATGGGATGTGCGTGAAGAACAACACCGTACATATATGTGGCGCGAACAAGCAATAATAGAGTGATCATGGCATGTGAACTCTATTGTTGCTTGCTGCCACAGTGCGAAGCTTTGCGCATATGCCGCTCGGGATTTCCGATCGCAACACCTCCATGTTTTTTTGATGCCCCTGCATTCTTTATCTTGAAGAAGACATCTGACACAATGAACTCAGCTGTTCATACTAAATAAATCTGTCCATCTATCCACTAAATGCAGCCTTCTCAAATTGACCCCCGACCTAAATTAATTGCTTTCACCTGCAAACTACAGAGAGCTTCTGGAAATTAGTCAGAAAATATAGATTTTCCAAACTGAAATATTTTGCGCTAAAAATACTCTCGATGTTTAAAAGCACATACTTGAACGTGCGTGAGTGTACATTTTCTATGCTATGAAACAAATCAAATAATCCAAAAACAGAAATAAAATGGCAGGTGAAACATTGGACGAAAGTCTCTCACTTGCCACAACCAACATTGATAAAGGAACGATAGTGTCAGAGAAACCTTGATTACAGGCATCCCACTGGTAGGGATTTATAATAAATTGCTATTTGCTGATTGTGTAATAAATTCAATGACGCACTCACTTATCTTCCCTTTTTTAGTTTCAAATGTTGTGAATCTGTTGTTTTATACATCATTTTGTTGGAAGTGGCCCGCATGCCATCACGTTTTGGTAAAATGGCCTGCATGTCAAAAATGGTTGGACCACGCTGCACTAAACAATAGGTTTTTACCAATAACACCACCATTGGTTTTGACTTGCTATCATGTTCTTAGAACCAAGATATAGAGAGTTAGCAATAAATAAGTAATGCAGTTTCTTTCATCAAATCAGCACAACAATAAAATAGTAAATATAATATCTTATTTGTCATATTGTGTGCTTTTCATAGAGAAATTAAAGTCTTGTTACATTTTAACAAAAACATTTTATATGGGTATACTTCAATGCCCAACACTTATATGAGTATTTCTATTTTCATGGATTGCATAAAAATATATTTCATTGGACCTTTGCGAATATATATTGAACTTATCTAATCAGATCTTTGCTACTGAAAGCTGAGTATCTCTAATGTATATGATATTATCATTAATATCCCTTGTACATAAAAACATAATGAATATTTTATTTCTATTATTTTTACAACCAGCTAAGTGGTACTGTGGTGCATAAAGTGTGCACCAATGTAGCTAGTAAGCCGGGTTTGAATGATGATCAGTTCTCACTGAAGACTGCAAATATGATAACTGCGGCTTGTATATCTTTTTGCTAGGCATTAATGGATGGTACAAAGGAAACCTTCATGAGCGGTGCTGCCCTTAGCCTGACACCAGTGTAGCAATCATTATGAAAGTAGCCATGTGCCCCAAAGCACAAAGTTAGTAGAGATGGGCACCCACAGACTAATCATGATAGTCTGAAGCGAGTAAAGCCTAGTGTAATGAAACTTTGTTTTCTCAAGTTTTTATAGTTTCACAACTGCCCAGCTGCTACATCAGAAAACTGATCTTCAAGCAAGCTAAAAATATTAAGTGAACAAATAAAAATTGTTGATGTGGTAATGCTTTTACAATCTCAAATTAGGGATTAATTTTTCAAAACTACATGCAACAAATTTTAAGGCCACTGAAGTACCAATAAAGTGTGTTTTATAATGCACTGTTATAAATAAATTTAAACAGATTACAGGTACAGTTATGTAGTCAGCCAGCAAAAGACTCTTAAGTTTCAGAATTTGTATTCCAAACTATTTAGAAAAATGCCATTTAAGATCATCAGAAACAAACAGTTGAGCAATACATGGCAATCTTTAAAGATTTGAAACTAGATGATAATGTTTTGTGTGGAAACACTATATTTTCAATTTAACAAAATTACATCACTTTGGATATAGAAAAGTGCTATTTACCTATAATCAGTCACATTCACATTCTCCTACCTTTAATGAAGCAGAACTTGTTGATCGTATCAATTTTGGATTTTTTGGAGCAGTCACCTTGCTTTCCATTTTGTTGAATATTTCAACACTTAAATTACTGATATTCTTTGTCATTGTAAAGCCACTTCCAGCGCTACTAAGCCCCATTTTTGTGGAGCTAGGCATTTTGAAAAAAATACTACAAATTTACAACCATTCTGTCAGACCTGAGAAATAGATATAACAGCAAGGCCTAAACTATTGGTAAAGTTACAAAGGCTTTAAATGAACTAACTCTTCACACTAACAGTATTTCTGTGCTGATTAGAATATTTTTCATGTTTGAGAATTACTATCACAAATAGTAAGCTACTAATTAGCTTGAATAAAACTGAAGCAAAAACTTTAATAGACCAGCAGCTAAGAATATATACAGCCTATGAAAATATGCTAACAGCGTTCTAGTAGATGGTAGAAAAAATGTTAACTTCAAAAAACACAAAATGAAGCAGTAAAACAACAAAGCAAAAATTATTAATTTTATACCCTAAAAAACGTTATGCTGTTTATTCTATACTTCTAATTTATTGCAGTTCTATTCTATGAATATACATTTTAGGTCAATTAACCTACATAAATATTTTTATAGCAAAAAAAAACGTGGAACAGTTATCATCCATGAGTTTTAACTAAGACTTGGAAATACTTGGCAGATAAGAGTTATAAAAGAGAAGAGTTATAAAAATCCCAACAAATCAGCAAGAAAAACAATGTAATATCTATGATCTCTGAATACAGATTCTTGCAAAATCTTATCACACTGCTAAAATTGGCTCAGATGTTCATTTTATAGCACAGTTTGATAGGCAACAAGGGCAAACACCATGACAAACATAATAAACAGCCTATTGAAAGCTATATACTTAACAAAGCAAATCAAAAAAGGTATGTTTAGTCTAACAAAAACATAAAATTTGCATAGTGTGGCCTAAATTTTCATTCAGATATAAAACCCTTGAAACACAAACCTGATCAAAGTAAACAATACCAAACCATATGCAGCAATCAACACAATTTTGAACATATCCATTTTAATTGAAAAATGGGAGCAAAGATTGTAAACATCACCCAAATGGGAACACTGAGGTTTTAGGCCAAATTGTGGAAGGCGATACAAAGCAAAAGTTAAACTAGGCAAATTTGGCTACCATACAGGCCTAGACCACTCGGTACAGTCTAATGCATGTGCAATGTTTTTACTGGTGCAACTGCAAACAAGGGAGCTTTTAATTTGCTAGAAAGACAAACCTAGAGTCACATGGGAAAAAATGTCAATGAATCACATCTAGCGAAATTAAAGATATAGTGGGGGACAGCTCAAGTTCAACAAACCTAATCACATTTCAAGTTTGTGATAGAACAAAATCAATTTCATGGAAAATTGTTTCATTCTGAAACTTGATAGGGTCGAAATTAACAAAAAAACATGATAGAAGTAGCAAATTTAACAAAATTTCCTCAGCAAAAAGTTCAAAACCTTACACACTATTGAGGGGCACTACACTAAGATACAGGAACCCAACCAATCAAGAAATTATCACAAGTTGTAAGCTATACCAGGCAGTGTATGGTCTGTAACCATAACAACAGCCGTTGACCGGATCAACACTTGCGGCGTAAAACTGAACAGGTTTCATCTCAGAAAACTTGCCTAGTGATTGACAAACACCGAGCCGCGGCCCGGGACCAGGAATTTGTTACCAACCGGAAGTTTCTGATGATTTATGTGCTGTAATAAAGTTCCATCATCAAACATTCGTTATTTTATTGAGGCTCGGTCCACAAAATAATTCCAGGCTTAAACCTGTCGCAAGTGCGAAAAAGTTTGACAAACCTATTCTACTTTATAATCTCATACCTTTTTCAGTTTCCATTTAACGTCCAGACATTTCTTTTGAATACGTCGTTCATTACTTCCAGACAGTGATGTTTCCGAGTCATGATATTTGTTGAGTCAGAGTCACAAGCCTTTCGAGTCAGAGTCATCCAAAATTCTTTCGAGTCGAGTCAAAGTCGAGCCGCGACTCGGTTCATTAAGACCAGAGTGGAATGAGAAGAACTGTCGAGTCATTTCGAGCCATTGGTTTGCAAGGTCGAATCATCGTCGAGTCAAATGAAACTAACATCATTCCTAGGTCTTTTTTGCTATAAAACTGCGCTGAACGAGCTACATAATGGCCCCCCAACAAGCTAAAAATTGTGCCTACGTTGTTTTAGAAGTTTTTTTACCAGGTTATTTAGATTTAAGTTTTTGTTGAAAGTAGTTTCCGTTTTACCTCTCTTCTTCATTCTCGATCATTACCACAAGCCCAACCTTGCTGCAAGAAATTCACCTCCTTGTCCTTTACTGCATCACATGCAGCAGGCCGGCGCCTTGGTGGATTTCTTCGCCATCATGAAACGCTTCTGGACAACTTGTAACGCTTTGTACACCACAGTGCGCGTGGCTCCTCACGCGGATGGTTTTTGCAGAAGTTGGAGATTTGACTTCTTCTTGGCACAAAACTACGAACTGCTACAGAGCAACAATTGTCTGCTTGGATGCGAAAGGTTATGGAAACCCGGACAGAGTTTCATTTTAGCTGGGTTTACACTGTCTCTGCCATGCTCAGCTCCTTGCGGAACTGAGCAAACCACGATAGATACCGGTTGCGACCCAGTACTCCCGCACAACTGTGTTGATCATCCAACAGACTGCAACCTCTTCAAAACTATAACTTTATTAAATTCGTAATAATTCGGCCATCAACTTTAAACCACGATAGGAATTTATGAAACTGTCGAGGGGCGCCCGATGAGACAACCTGTTTAACAGGTTTTTGCGGTGTCCCAGCGCCTTAGCTTCAAATTGCACGAAATTGTTTAATGTTTGCGCCAATAAACTCGCTCTCTCTCTTTAAAATCAGATGAATACATGAACTTGGATTAGAATCTTGCCGCATTCTGGTATTTTGATGAATTTGGATTTTATAATTTCTGCTTAACCAGATTTTGATCGGACTGATAATATTGCTATGAACTTCTTCGCAACTTTCGATTCAGTTTTGAGATTGCAGATTACTGTATTGAAAAGTTTAGTTCAGTGGAGTCTCTTAAATCCGTAGGGATTGCACATTGTGTTTGTTTAAATGTTGAGCCTTGACTATCACCAGCGAAAGTCTGCTCCTTCAAGCATATTCAAAATAACAGAATTAGTCTGACTTTCATTGATCCTTTCCTTTTTCTTGGCTCATCATTGCTGTACATACAGTCATCACCATGGCCCACCCCGTTGTTGACGACGATGAGCTCGGCGCTTCTTCATTTTTTTCTGTGTACCTTGTGGCTGACAATGAATAACCGTAACTCAGAGAGGCACGCCATCTGTTGCGATCGGCAGCAAGTGTTTCCCATGACTGTGGAGAGATGTGGAAGCTCGCCATGTCACGCTTGATGACGTCTTTATAGCGCAGTTTGCGTCTGCCAGTTCTAAAAGGCGCGTTATAGAACTCACCGTAGAGGATATCCTTGGACAGACGACCATCTTCCATATGATGGACATGGCCTAGCCCGCGCAGACGTCGCTGCCTTGTGACTGCAGTGAGGTCATATGAACCGGTGAGATGCAGGATGGTGGAGTTAGGGACATGATCCCTCCATGAGACAACAAGAATGGAGCGAAGGCATCTGAAATGAAATGCATTGAGCCGATTTTCTTGGCGGCGGTATGTGCACCACGTCTCACTGCTGTATAACAGAGCACTCAGGATGCAAGTGTTGTACACCGTGATCTTTAGTTTGATTGCAAGGTGGTCATTTTTCCAAGCCCGAGAACTAAGTCACCTGTAGTTAGTCGAAGTCTTTCCAATTCGTTGGATTATTGCGTTGTCCAGATTGTTCCAACAGTTGAAAAAGATCCCATAGGACTGTAAGAGAACTTGTCAACAACATTAAGCAGTGAAGCGTTGATGAGAATGCGTAGTGGATTGGATGTTCCGAGTGACATTACAACTCTTTTCTTCAATTTGATGGCCATACTGAAGTCATTGCAAGCCTTAGCGAAACGTTCACACAGGTTTTGCAAGTGCATCTCGGAGTGAGCAACTAGGGCAGCGTCATAGGCATACAGCAGTTAACGAATACAGGACATACATGATCTTGGTTTTAGCACACAGCCGGGAAAGATTAAACAGCCCGCCGGTGCTATGAGTGTGGAGCACGATTCCATCCTCTTCTTGGAAAGCGTGTGCAAGAAGAGCTGAAAAAAATATGTCAAACAATGTCGGCGTCAGGACGAAGCATTGTTTGCTGCCTCTGCAAATTGGAAAAGTTTTAGACATGGAGCTATCAAACTGGAATCTTGCCTTTATGTTCTCGTAGAACGCTACAAGGATGGAGAGTAGCGTTTCAGGGCAGCCCAACATTTTGAGTATGTCATACAAGCTCACCGTATCGAAGGATTTGGTCAGTCTATGAAAACCATATACAGTGGGCGTGCTTGCTCGACGCTTTTTTCTTGGAGCTGTCTCAGTAAAATACCATGTCTGATGTACGTCTAGAGAGGTGAAAGTCACATTGACTCTTACCCTTCAGTCAAGAAATCAGACAAAGAACTGCAGTTACTGATGCGTGGATGTCGCTCCTGCGGTTCCTTGTGTAGGAACTACGTGACCACCACACTTGACCGAGAGAAAATCTCCTGGCGTCAAGGTTCCAGATGTGGAATCGATCTTATATCTACCACATGCACACATTTAAACAAGCGTTACTCTTACTACCAGTGATGGGTTTAAGGTTGGGGGGGCCTGAGGCAAGACTTGAAAGGGTGGCCCCTCGGAAGACGTCATCATACTCAGCCAACCGTGATAAGCACCTTAGGTCAAGCCAAAGATACCGGTATCGAAGGATACGTTCCTGAGACTACAACATGACTGACATAGCAGAAGGATAAAATGCAAAGAGATGTTCATGATACACAACTTTGAAAAGACTGAAAGGTGGGAAGACAAGGCTGGCAACACACAAAATTGGGCAATAGCAAGTTGGCATCGCCTCCACTTCATTATTTTCACGGCCCATTTCTCTGCATTCACCATTAATAAACTACAAAGTTTACCCCTTTGAAAGTTTCACATTTTCCCCTTTGATAAAATGCTTGGTAGTTGGTAAACTGGATTTGTTCACATTCATGTCTTTGTGGGAATGCATGAAACCATAAGCAACAACCAAGAAGATTTTAAAACACTAAATTTGCTTAAAATTTCATCCTTCTTTTTGCTGCTCCACTTGGATACGTTCTATTCAAATGTGGTATTTTCATAAAATTATCAAGTCTAAACCAAACACTCCAATCTCCAAAGATAATCATTTGGTGAAAAAATTATCGTTTGATATAAAAAATTATCATTTGTTATAAATATTTGCTCTTATTTGATAGGGTCTTTTCAAAACTTTTTGGAAGAAATGTTAACCCACAATATTTTAGGTACAGAAGTTGGTTTGAAGCTTTTCTTTATTTGCACTTTGGGAATGGTAGTGGGGCCCCGTTAAAAGTATAGTACTTGCACATTACAATTGCTGTTGGTGGCCTCTTTGAAAGGAAGGTACTCACACATTACACTTGTTGTTGGGGGCCCCTTTGAAAGAATAGTGCTTACACACTACAACTGCTTTTGGGCCCCTTTGAAAACATGGTACTTACACATCACAATTGCTATTGGCAGCCTCTTCGAAAGCAAGGAATTTTACATTACGGTTGCTGTTGGGGGCCGCTTTGAAAGCAAGCTACTTACACATTACAACTGCTGTTTGGGGCCCTTTTGAAAGCAAGCTACTTACACATTGCAATTGCTCTTGGCAGCCTCTTGGAAAGCAAGGAATTTTACATTACAGTTGTTGTTGGGGGCCCCTTTGAAAGCATAGTACTAACACATTACGATTGCTGTTTGGGGCCCCTTTGAAAGCAAGGTACTTACACATTGCAATTGCTGTTGAGGGCCCCTTTGAAAGCATAGTGCTTGCAAATTACAGTTGCTGTTGGTGACCCTTTTGAAAGCAAGGTACTTGCAGATTACACTTGCTGCTAGGGGCCCTCTTGAGAGCAAGGTACAAGGTACTTACACATTACAATTGCTTTTGGAGGCCACTTTGAAAGCAAGGTATTACCACGCATACGTTCCATATTAAGCCCAAGTTGAGATAGTTGGGTGAGAATCGTATATGTAAGATCTTTGCCTGTTGTTGAAGAAACTGGAACAAAGCACAAAAATTCTTCGTGCACTTTGGTATCTTTGATAAACCGAACAGATAAACTAAGTTGCTCTGTTTGACTTACATCAGTCGTTTCATCCGCTAGTATTGAAAAGTATTTGCATTGGGAAATATCGGAAAGTATTTGCTTTTGTATGGCATCACCCATCAAAGATATAATTTGATTTTGCACTCTCCAGCTTAAATATGAAGCGTTGCGGGAAGCCTTTGAAAAGTGGTCAGATGTTTGCTTGTCAGCCGCCTCCACTCGCCGTCTTAAGGCAGCTTTAAAAACTCCGTCATTGCAATCAGTTTCGTTCAGTGAAAATGCACCAGTGTCTCTGTGACCCCTCAATGGTATTTTTTGGCGACCGCAAAATTCAATAGTTCTGATGATATCGGAAAGATGATTTCGATTTTCTTCGACAGCCTTCTGTCGACTGCTGTCTAAAGCATTTCGTACATCTCTGGGTTTGTCGGCATCTGTCTGCACAAAGTTGTCGAACATGGCTGCACATAATTTATGATAGTAACAGTTTTGGTGATTATTGTAATGTTCCTTTGCCTTTTTATAATTGCAGTATAGTCCCGAAACTAATGAGCCGGGAGGTTTTGCGCTACGACTGATAGTCTGAGGAGCAAACACACCGCACCATTTGCAAAAAGCTCCATTGTAAATATTACTGTACGCTAGCCATGTAAATTCGTTTAACCATTGCTTCTGGAAACTTCGATTTTGAGCACCAACTGTTACATATGGAAACGAGAAACCTGAAGGAGGGTACCAGCAATTAAACAATATCTTTCGTCGATCAGCATCAGTTAGGGGAACTCCAACGAAGTTGCCAATATCATTTTCACTACTGAATACTTGACTGGCAGACTCTGAGCATGAGCTAGTGTCATTTCTATCTCTTGCGTTGTACAACTACAAACTTATCCATTTTTCCTCGCACTCTTCTGACTATCACGGTACCCGATATTCGAACTACAGGAAGAACAACTCCAATCGCAACGCATTGCGCAACACGTGCAGAGTTTCTACGTCATAGCATGTATGAAGCGGTTTCTCTCAATGCCATTATGACTCATGAATTTATCGAAAAGCGACATTCAGCGAGGGTTACCTATAGTCTTAGCACGATTTGCTTATTGCAATTAAAGTGTAACACTCGTAACGTAACAAGGTAACAGATCACGACACCACTAGTTATAATCGAAATACATATATATAACTATGTATGCATATGCGGAATTGTTTTGTGTTTTAACAAATGTCAGCAACAAATTGTGTTTAGGCGATTTCCGTTAAGGGGGGCTCCAGCCCCCTCAGCGTATAACATGCAACTTACTAATAACAAGAAACAATGAGCAGTATGACGTACAAAGACAAAAAACACAAAACCATCACGTTGTAGGAATGGCTGACAGCATGCCACAGAAAAATCGTAGCAGTGTAAAATGAAAATCGCTCGGAGGTGATGAAGTATGGGCGTCGGAAGGAGGGGCAGAGGGGGGCCAACCTCCCCCTGGATTTTAAAATTATTAGCAAAAAAGGTTGTTTTTTCAATTTCGAGGGGTAAAAAACAAATTTCACCGCTTTTGGCCCCCCCTGGAAAAAATTTTGGGAAAATCCCCGACTGGCCCCCCTGGAAAAAATCCTTCCGACGCCCGCGTAATTAAGTATAACAACACAAGAAATAGAATAAAACCTACATAAAAATGTACAAAGATGGTTAAATAGCGCGACGATATGGGATAAAATAGAGAACAGATAAAGTGTAAAACTTGCGTGGTGAGAGTTGGCAAATTTACAGGCAAAAAAGGCGGTCGATAAGAATACAAACTCAAGGAAGCCCGGTAACTGATAAGCTTCGCTCATGTTTTGAAACATTGTAATAGATAGCTGGGAAGTTTGCGCTTTTACCATTCACAGTGTTAGTTTTTGAATTAACATACAAAGATTGTAAAGAAATGCGTTTGTGATAACTATTTACGTAATGTAGAACATGGGCGTAATCCCAATTGAAAGCATGGCGACTTTGGGCTGCATGTTTTGTTAACGCTGTTTTTCCTGGGTTTTTAAGAATATTTCTAGGCAAGGTGTCCCTGTGGTGTTCTTTCAGTCGAGTACTCAGGTTTCGTTTCGTTTTTCCAATGTATTTATGTTCATAGTTCCCACATGGAATTTCATAGACGACACCTCAACGTTTGCTAGCAGGGACGGCGTCTTTTCCTGAAGCTAGAACCGTACTTAGTAGTGATGGACCGGGGCAGAGAAAAAATTTTGCCGAGGGCCGGGGCGGAAAATACATATAAATTTAATGAGTGAACGCACAAAATCAGCAGATTTTCTCTCAAGATTCTCACTCATGCATATGGTTTAGAACTACATCGTTTCAGTTGACTCAACGACAAAGTTAGTGCAGTGTGCTTTCCTCCATTCGTGCCAGTAATTGAGTAAGCCTAACAGTCGCGACGGGAAATGTTGGGATTGAGAACAAAGTGACTTTTCGCTAAGATGCCAAAATCAACACACTCTGTTAATTGTCATTCAACTTTCCCTCCCGAAGTTCTCGTTCCTTCTCATTGCGTCGTTCTTTTGTTATTCAGTTGAAACCATGTTTGAATTCTTGCTGGCGCGATCAACTCAGTTTGCAGATCGTACTGGGGAGCATTAATTTTGTCGTCATTGTAACGGCGTGTATCACGATTCAAGGCACAGTTATGCAACGTGTCATCTGTGACGGACGCGTACATTTCTAGCCGCAAACTTTCCACAAGTACGATAGCATTAGTAACAACCAAGTGAAGGGCAGAGGAACGTGCCACGTCTGATCATTGTCATCGTCAGGCCAGACAGGCTAGGTCATGCAAAGCAACGTTAATTTCTGAGCATAGTTGCAGAAACGCGGGTAACATATTCTTTTGCATTGTTTATGTTTCTCAGTCAGAAGCAAGAAGCGTCTGTGTCTGAATGATCAGAATGAATCAAAGCTTGCTGCGACTTCATTATGCATGAGTGTCGAGATGTTATAGGTTCGACATGGGCAAAAACATTGTTTGCTATTCCCTTTTGTCGTAATTAGAAATGTGTTGGGCCTCACGCCAACAAGTGCAGCCAGTGAACGCTGTTAAGGATGGCAGGCAAATTGGCATCAAACCAGTGAGCAAATCGCAGGGAGGCTGTGTGAACTAGCGTGTTTTTCATTTTGTTATCTAGCTTCTTCCGGTGTGAGGCACAAAGTGATAACTCACAAAGGTTGTGCAAAGGTTGCTTTTTCTTAAGCACAACCTGAAAGTCATCGGGTATAATACTGTTTCGTTACCCGGGCTTTCAAATGAACCAGAATAGCATCAGGAGCAAAGTGAAGAGGAAAGCTGCTCTTCTGACTGCGACCTGTAAAGGACCATCATGAAGTTTTGTCGCTGGAGTTCATTAGATTTGAACTGCCTATTTTTGTGTTTTCTCTGGAGTTGTTACTCAAACTTTTTGTTGTTTTTTCTATTCTGTTAGTGATGCGCAACTCTTCATTCTTGCCAGAGTTGTTGCGTTTCTTTCTCTTGTGGCATACTTACATTTAAAGCTCCGAAAACTCTTGCATTCCATACTGTTGTTATGGATGAAATACAACACACACTTGTTCGTTGTCCACTCCGTGGGCATAGCAACGGAAATGTTGGCGCAAAGTTAGAACGTGCATGCAGAACTTGTCCCGGCCAAAAATCCTGCCCCGGTCCGATCACTAGTACTTAGTTTAATTATAGGTTTGAAAATGGTTCGTATCCGATGTCTCTCCAGAATCCGTTTCAAAGTCTCTCCCAAGTCTGCTGAGTAAGGTGAAACGACTTTAGATCTAAACTCGGGCGGTCTGTTGTGCTGTTTCTTCTTTTTGTCCTTTAATCATCCATTTCGGGTAACCATTCAACAAAAGAGTTCGTTTCACATATTTCAACTCGCTGTTTAGGTCCTGGGTTGTAGAGGAAAGTTTTTTAGCTCGTTCGAGGAGAGTGTTAACGACTGATTGCTTATGCTGTATAAGGTGTTCTCATTTAAAGTTGAGGTATCTATCGGAATGGGTTGCCTTACGATATACTGCCGAGAGTAAGTGGCCACTTGGCGAACGCTTAATCAGTAGGTCTAAAAACGGAAGGCATCCTTTTTCTTTTTCCATTGTGAATTGGATGGAGCTTTCTATTGTGTTCAGATGTGTCAAAAATTCGGACAACTTTGATCTCTTCATGATCACAAAAGTGTCATCTACATATCTTTTCCACAAACGTGGAGGGTGTGTAAAGGTTTCTAGAGCCCGTGTTTCAATGTCTTCCATGACTAAGTTTGCCACTACTGATGAGACGGGGGAGCCCATTGCTGTTCCAAAAACTTGTTTGTAGTGTTTTCCATGAAACGCAAAGTTGGTTGAATTTAAGCAAATTTCACGTCCCTTAATAAGGTCGGCTGTTGACAAACCTGTGCGTTGATTCAGTTCAGGATCGGATTGAAGACGTTGCTTAGCTATGTTTAATGCCAGCTGAATTGGGACTTTTGTAAATAAGGATACCACATCAAATAAGACCATTATGTCATCAGTTTGGAGTAATTCATGAGTAATGGTGATGGTTTATTGTTTCATATGACTCAGCCAATAAGCAGAAGCACCATAAAAGCCATCGCATGCAGTAAACCAACCATTAGCGAAAATTAGAGCAAATGAAAACATAATGGCATAATAGCTGATCAGTGTAAATAAAAATGGGCGCTGTGTCACATAGGACTGGCGAAAGACCGTGGCGGTCATCTGGTCAACCAACCCCGTTTATCACCTTTTGACAAGTGTTGAAAAACAACAGTTGGAGATCAAATAAGCATAATGAAAGAATGAACGCAGAACATGATGAAGAAAATGTACAGGTGAAAGCGCATGCCTATGTACATAGATGAGTGGATGGAATTTAATGAGTGGATCGAGTAATTAATGGTGCAAAGTCTGAAGAGTTTCTTAAGTGATGTTTTGATTTTCCAATAAGTGGTTTCAGTAGTGAAGACAATTTCTCACCTAAGCCGTAGGTAGGTGAGTCTGTGAAGGACACTATGGGTCAGAGAGGGATGTTTTCTTTGTGTAACTTTGGTAGTCCGTATAGCCGTGGTGTTGTGGCATCTGAGATTTTCATTCTAAAGCTTGCTTCTTTTGTGATCTTATTGGATTCGAGTAGGTTGTTTATGAATTTATGAATGATAAAAGCGAAACACTGTGAAAAAAACACGGTGAATGATAAAAGCGCAAACTTCCCAGCTATCTATTACAATGTTTGAAAACATGAGCGAAGCTTATCAGTCACCGGACTTCCTTGAGTTTGTATTCTTATTGACCGCCTTTTTGCCTGCAAATTTGCCAACTCTCACCACGCAAGTTTTACACTTTATTTTTACCCATACTTTCACGCTATATAACCGTTTTTTGTGTATTTCTATGTAGGTTTTATTCTATTTCTTGTGTTGTTATACTTCATCATCTCCCAGCGGTTTTCGTTATACACCTATACGTTTTTTTGTGAGATGCTGTCAACCATTTCCACAACGTGATGGTCAGTTTTGCGTTTTTGTCATCACGTAAATAGTTATCATATACGCATCTTTTAGAATCGCTGTATTTTAATTTAATTTAAAAACTAACACTGTGAACGATAAAAGCGCAAACTTCCTGGCCATCTATTACAAGGTTTTAAAACATGAATGAAGCTTATCCGTTACCGAACCTCCTTGAGTTTGCCTTCCTTTTTAACCGCCTTTGTGCCTGTAAATTTGCCAACTCTCACCACGCAAGTTTTACACTTTATCTGTTCTCTATTTTATCCCATATCTTTACGCTATTTAACCATCTTTGTGCATTTTTATGTAGGTTTTACGCTATATATTGTGTTGTTATACTTCATCATCTCCCAGCGGTTTTCATTTTACACTTCTACGATTTTTCTGTGGCATGCTGTCAGCCATTCCTACAACGTGATGGACAGTTTTGCGTTTTTTGTCTTTGTACGTCATACTGTTCATTGTTTCTTGTTATCAGTAAGTTGCATGTTATACGTGGTTAAAAAACATTGCCCTGAGGAACAAGGGCGAAAAACAAAAAGTTTGCTGGACTTCTACAAATAACAAAAAATCGAAAGTTTTCTTGCGTACTTTATGCGTATTCTCAATTCTTGTGTAGTTTAGCAAGATTCGATCTTTCAAACGGGGTGTGCGTCAGCCAGTCCAGCCGCATTTTTCTATGCTCGACTGCTCGTATTCGACAAGACATTATAGCGTAGTCTCATTTTGTAGTTGTAAATTGCGCTGATGCATTGATGAGTGTGTTTTAGTCCCCTGTTTTAACGCGCAACCTGATATTTTTGCAGTAATGAACTGCTGTGTCGTAGCGTTGAGTTTATTTTCTTCCGATATCCTAACTTGGAGCGCTAATAGTTTATATGCAGTGCATTTACACATAAAATAAGGGGAGCGGATGTAGAAAAATATGTATATTGTGTCAACAAACTTCTCCAAAAGGTTGGTTTGGAAACATGACTATGACGTCAAATTGTGAGATCACAAACAGCACACACCAAACACAAATGACCACCATATGCCACCAGCGCCGGATTAAGGTAGCGCGGGCCCCGTAGCATTTCAAGAGCGCGGGGCCCCAAGTTAAAAAAAACATCTCAACATGTGTGCGGGCAAGGCATCCGTGTTTCTGGCTTTACTCTCTGCATGCTCTCTCCAGTTCGCATCGTGACATGACAGTCTGAGTGTATCTTTCTGACCGCCAGTGTTGCCAGATGGTTGTTACCTAAATCTGCTGAATAGTATCACAAAAAACTGCTAGATTCTGCTAAAGGTCTTGTCACAAATTTTCAGCTAAAATCTTCTAAAACCAGTGAAATTCTCTTTAAAAACTGTCATTTTTAATATGATTAAAAGAAACCTATTAAGTTATACAATATACTAATTTTTCGTCTGGCACTCGCTCTCAGTAAGCATGGGCTGTAAATACTGGTCTTGGCCACCACACTTTTAGGCCCACAATTTTCTATCAGTCAACATTTTGACTTTTTGAGCAACGTAACTGCCTCGTTTTTTGTATGACATACAGTCTTGACCATCACTTTCAAATGGTTGCATGTTTTTATACAGTAGAATAATGCTCAGCGATAAACAATCTGAGCATAGCTTCATCCCTACAACTATCTAAGTCTGGTCTTTGTAACTTTGTGTTACGTTAGGGAGCATGCAAAAAGTTCTTTAGTCTCATCTGAGTGCTTTTGCTACCAGTTATGCCTTTTAAGCTCACGGCACTTCGCTATGGTTACATTGTAACAAACTTCGCAAAAGGCTTTTGTTAAATCAGCAGGATAGGCAGTAGGCATTGAGCCAACTTTTGCAGTAAGTTCTGGATCTTGCAACTACATATGTCGAAATATTTGGCAGCTTCGGTTTACCAGAAGCTGTTTTGGCACGACCCGGAAGCTGTTTTGGCAAGAAGCTTAGGTTTTGGCACGACCCGGCCGAGATTCGAACCACACGAACAACGACCTACCAGACATGAAGCGAGCGCACTAACCACTAGGCCACAAGTCCGGTTGGGTACTTCATTCAAATTTGGGTGAAGTTAAAAATGTTTCCATAAATTGGAAAAATTTGGCTAAATTCCAACTGACTAAATCAACTCTGGCCAAACAACAATAGCTCCATTCAAATTCGGGCCAAGTGGAACATCCTTTTTCAATTGTGGGTAGCTTCAAACAGCTTTGTTCATTTTTGGGGAACTTCAAACAGCTTTTTCAATTTTAGGGAACTTCAAACAGCTTCATTCCAATTTGAATAATATACAACCACTTCATTTAAATTTGCATACATTTAGAAATATTTGGGCAAATTCCAACAGCCTTAATCATATTCGGGTAATTGAAAGAGCTTCATTCAAACTTGGGTACAGTTAGAAACATCTGGTCAAATTGGAAGAGTGTCATTCAGATTTGCATATATTATAAATATTTGAGCAAATTACAACTGCCCAGATCAAAATTGGGCCAACTGAAACAACTTTATTCAAATTTCGGTAGACTAAGAAACATTTTAAAATTAGGAACTGTAGTGGTAACTCATCATTCCAACTAACTCTAATTTTTGTAAACCTCAAATTGTTGATGCTGTAAAGTGTACAACTAAAATGTAGCTGTAGCTGCAAAATGTTTTGCGGTAATAATGTGGTGTGATATGATAGTATGAAGTTTTCATGTTTCAAACTTACTTGATGCTGTGAGATTTGCAAGTGCAAATCTGTTTCCATGAAGTATTCTTGAATAAAATTAACTACGTAACTGCAGCTGTAATATGTTGCATGGTGGTATTGTAGCTGTGATTTTGCACTGTTCAGGTTTTCATATTTTTCGTTTCTTTCATGCAAGGAATTGCAAATGTTGCATCCTGCCAAATTTTATTGCTTCAATTTAATGCTGTGAAATGAAGTTTTCATGAACAGTACTGCATAATTCACTTATGCTAATGCAGTGAAGCATTACCATTTTCATAAAATATTCTTGTTGAGGTTATAAATCATTTGTCATTGGAAATGTGCATTTGTACACATTCTTTAGTAGTTGATCATATAGGCTGCAGTATTTGCGTGTATCAGTCTCATATTGCTATTTTTTTGCATGCTGTGTTCAATGCACCTTTCCTGTAAATGTCTAAACTGGAGTGGATTTTTGGTTTTCATAATGTGACTTCAGAAGCTGTAAGCGTTTAAATATTTTAGCTACAACATGTTGCAGTGACGATTGCCATTGTGGAAGGTTAAGCTATGTGCTATGTATTAAATTGCCTTCTTTCCCTCTAATTACTTGAGACTTGACCTATTTGCGGCAATGTAATATTTTAGATCGTAACCCGATATTTTACTCCTTTTCCAGATAGATTGCCATTGTGGCCAACACAAATGCACACATCTATGCTAGAGAAGAACATATCTTAACTATTAGGATGATCGTGTTGAAAGAATAAGTTTAGAAAGTATATAAAAACTTGAAAATGAAGATTCTGAACAACATCTTCCACGCGTGGTGGCATGAACAGCAATTTTTGGGAGGATTCTATTGTAATTAGCTAACATTTTTCATCACAATAAATATTACCATTGTTCACATGTAGCTATACAGAATATTGATTGCTATTTGCGGGCTTACGGCTTTGAACCCCGGTAATTGGTAGGCCTAATTAGGCATGCAGAAACCTTGGTTAGTTTACAATGGTGCGTTTTAGTCGTAATAATAAGATTTACTCTTTGTACGTTATTTGGGAGAGCAAGGTCAAATTTGGGCAAAAATTTTTTGCTTCCCCAAAAATTTGCACTCCCGTACACTTATGACATTGATACACTATAAATTGAAAGGTACCAGCTGAAAAGCAGATGTAGATGATTTCGTTGATGAATTTGACAGTCGACATGTATCGAAGGATTAAGATCCGTTCAGGTGATGATGATACAAATTTGAACGTAGCCTGTGCAGGGATCTGTGTGAGAATAATGTTGCTCATTGTCTATTTGTCTGAATCTTTTTAGGTTTAGAGTTAGAGCGTGTTTCGCTTATGACAAAACAGTCATAAATCAACGTAGGGTTGAAAAGTCAGCTTTTGAGGATCAGTCAGAGGAAAATTCAGTGTGAATAATAAAATGAACGACTTTGTTGGGAATATTCTGTAAACTAAGTTTTACGCCAACTGTTACATCTTGCTACCAGGTACACGCCCTAAACGCCGATGCGCACCTATCTGCGGCGCTGCTATGCTACTTTAGGTGCAACTGGTGCCGAAATCTCGCTGCAGTTAACTGCATACTGCATCGAATAGTCCTCACACTATCCACGCTGCACATTCGTAATTGTAGTTGCATAACATTGTTATGGTTACACCACAATCACAAAATGTCCATAAGCTACCACAAAAACGGTTTAGGCAGTAGTCACCAAACCGTTGGAAGATGGTTTATTTTTATGTGCTTTGTAATAAGAATATTTTGACAAAACTGGTTGGCTATCAACAGCCTACTTGTCTCTGTGTCAAGATGCAATTCGTGGTTGGACCCATTTCGCTTTCATGTGAATTGTGTTCACTTTCTAAAGCTGCTTTCGTTCATGTGGGGCCGGCACAACTGTGTACGGAAAATGGTGTTTCGTTTTACATGTGCAGTGCTGTGGAAGTTGCATGGTTAGCACAGAATTTTCGACATAGCAGTACACGTGTGTGATTGCATCTACAGTGGCGTTTAGGTGTCTCTAGTGAATAATAACGCTAGTTCATTTTTAATGATATTCACAAGCCTATGTTGGGTTTGATAGGGTTAATCATAGCAACTTAATCTTCAACACAATGAACAATCACCATGCAAGATAGACATTTATGTTTCCCCACTACTTTTTCTTTGGCCCCGCAGAGCCCCCCCACTTTTATCGTTCTAGAATCGCCACTTCCAAACGGGGGCCAAGCGACAATCTGGGGGAGCGATGACCCACCCAGGCCCTCCCTTAGAATCGCCACTGTTGATATACCTGATTGAATGTCTAAAAACAGTTTCATACCAACCGGCATATCAGTGAATCAAGAGCCAAATTGTTTGGAAGAAGGAATACACAGTCATGTTTAAATTTTCCTTTTGTTAAAAAATTACCAACAATTTCAATCAGTCAATCACTCAGTGAGACTTTTGTGCATGTTTTCTACCCACAATATCTGAGATTCTGGGAAAAGTGGTTGAAAGACATACTCTCATGCTCTCATGTCATCTTTGGGAATCAATCGAGTTTGATGTTTTATAAGGGGCGCAGCCAGGATTTTTCTAATGGGGGGGCTAAAGTTATGGAAGCAAAACCTTGAAAAGGAAAAATTGCTTGTGATTAGAATAGTTAAGGAAAGCACGTAATTTGTGGATGAACAATTGACTGTACTCACCACGAAAACTGGGGGTCCTTCCAAATAAACTGCCATCTTGTTTCTTTGATATTCTTTCCTGACGACCGCAAAACTCGACAAACTTGATTGCTTGTGTCAGCCGAGTTTTGTTTTGATCTATGATTTTTTTTCTACTGTCGGAAAGCATATTTCTCACGTCCACGTTTCCTTCATTTTTGCAAAGTTTAAGAAACGCATCAAACCTTTCTGCGCAAAACTTGTCTTCTTTCGCTTTTTTCCGATTTTTGATTTTGCCAACATACCAAAGGCCTTAGCTGACAACATCGGGTGCAAACGCAAGCAACACACATTTGCAAAGTGACCCTTCATGAACTTCACTGTAGGCCAGCGTTTCCCAACCGGGGGTTCCCGGACCCCTGGGGTCCGAAACAAGATTCTCGGGGGTCCGAAATGCGATTTTCGAGAGTGAGAGTTTATATATTCTTGGATGCACATTTTTTAAAAGAATCGAGATTTATGAAAGCTTGCAAGCGCTATTACTCAAATCAACATTATCTAGCCAAAATAATCCAGCTACCGTTACCAATTTAAGTTGTTAAATGCGTGCATTGCTATTTCTGCGATTGCACTGTGACGTTGAAATGTTTATGATGCAATTGTGGCGAGATTGTTGATTATGTTGCAGAAGTCGAAAGTTTCTGGTGTTCCACCATGCAAAGTTACCAGAAATTGAGTTTGAGTAGTCTGCAAAAGCCCTTTTTATTGCAGTGCCCTTGCAGCAAGATAGTTATGCAACATGTACATATTTCTCTCTACTTGATTTAGAAAAGAAGCATCGGAACCGTTTGAACCCCACGAACAATTTGCGAGTGGTTCTGAGTGGTTGTGTGCAGGCAGGAGCTGATCCAGCCAATAAGTTTAGGGGGGGGGCGATTTCAGTGATATTTAGCAGTCAAGTCTCATTACGGGTTCACTGCTGTAAAAGAGATGAAATAGCCAGTACTTCACAACACTGCTGTGACAAAACAATGGACGCCAAAATGGCCTTATATCGCGAATACTGTTTTCCAAATTTTCAAAATCGTGGTGATTAAACTACTTTCGTAGGTTTCACTGTGGCCGATAGCCCCCCCCTGGATCCGCCCCTGTGTGTAGCGGCGCCAGAAAATCGGTAGGGCGGGGGGGGGGGCAGTAAAAAAGTTAAGGGCAATGGAAACTTATGAAAAACAAAGAAAATGTTATCAATTATGCTTGCTACTATTTAACAACAATGTTGACCTCAAAAATAATAAGAAAAACTATAGAAAATTTGTTTAAATTCGATCTTGATAAACCATAAAATTACCTATGATGCTGTTTATGAAAAAGACCTTTGTCCCAGTTGTCCCTCTTTTGAAAGGTCAGGGGGCAATGCCACCGCTCTCGGCGTCCCTGCTTAACCCATCAGCAGTCATTGTCTCGCTGCATTACCTGCCAAGACGTTTGCATTCAACAGTCACATGTGCCAAACAACACCTAATATCGTAACTTGAAGTGAACATCAGAAGATTTGTTGCCATGTTATTGTTACACAATAAAGACCACTTGTAAAACAATCCACTCCCAAGTTTGGCAACCTGCCCCTGCAGGCAAAGGAGCGGACATGAGTGAACTGCAAGCTCACCACTGCGTGACACCAGAACAGTCAGCCTGGGTCTTGTGCGGTTGTGCAGTGTGAGTTGTCGTGCCGTTTGATAAACTGTCATTGCAAGAAATAAATCAACTAATCGGAATTGAGCTGCTGACGTCAAATTTTCTAAAAGATTTTGGTTCTTAGTCCCAATTTCCGGAGAGGAGCAAATGACCGCTTTGGCCCCCCTGCTGACGCCCATGGTTTTGGTGTACCACGAGTTCAAAACTGTTTGCTTGAGTTCAGTGTGAAGCGCACCCATAATACAGGGGCGGATCCAGGTGGGGGTGATTCGGGCGATCGCCCCCCTAAAACGTACGAAAATAACTTTTTTCACCATGATTTTTACAATTCGGAAAACAGCATTCGCGATATATGGCCATTTTGACGTCCATTGTTTTGTCACAGCAGTGTTGTGAAGTTTACTTCATGTCTCTTGCAGTAGTGAACTGGTAATGAGACTTTCTTGACAGCCAAATATTACTAAAATCACCACCCCAAAACTTACTGGCTGAATCCACCCCTGCCATAATAGTCATTCTTTTCGCATTTATATGTTCAGCAAACAATATTGACCTCAAAACTAGTAACAGAAATTATAGAAAACCATTCTGAATTTGATGTGTGTGCGAACAGCTGCAGTATATTTCTTTCAAGTCGATCTTAATAAATCATGAAATTACTTATGATACTGTTATGCAAGGGCACCTGTGCTCCGGTTTCCCCCTCTTTCAAAGGGCAAGGAGGGCAGTACCCCCGTAATTCACCGCCGTTCCGGCGTCCCTGGTTGTGTGCCAAGGCATGAGCGGATAATTTCAAATAATTAGCAAAAAATCACTTGATTTGTTTCTAATGAGCAGTAAGGTATGAGCGTTAAACAGTAGGCCTGCGACTGAGTGTTCTGTTTTGTTGTCAGTAGGCCCACGTATTACGAGTAGTAATTGTAAAAATGAAGATAGTGCAAAATCAGAGTGTTTTTGTGATTTCTACGCTTGTTTAATATGAGGGGGTGCGAACACCATTTTATTTTTGTAAAAGAGGTGCCAGTTCCAAAAAAGGTTGGGAACCTATGCTGTAGGCTAACCACTTAAACTTCTTCAACCACTGCATTTGGAAACGTCGCTTCTGAAAGCCTGTGTGTACCACAGGAAAATCGTATGTAGATAAAGGAGTCCAGCTATTTAACAATAAAGTTCTTCGGTCGCGTTCACTCAGAGAAAGTCTCACAAAGTCCCCAATGTCAATAATCTTATGCATAGGCGTACGAGGCGGGTAGTCGAGGAGGGTGGCCGCCCCCCTGGCTTGAAAATTTTCAGGGCAAATTCTGTTTTTCAGGGCAAGCGCAAGTTGCTCAAAAATCCTGCACGGTGAGAAAATTTAATACAGCGTATAGTCACTTGCGGGTTATCCGCGTAATTTGGGCTAGTGTATTGTGTAATCTGGACCGAAGTCGTGAATGGCTATAATGAATTTCATCTGGACCAAGCCCTCGTTTTCTGTAAAAATCTAGCAAGCGGAAGCGAGTTTGCGCTGGGTAGAGGTGCAGGGTGTTATGATGATAGATTTTTTTGATTAACAGGAGTTTTAGAAGCGGGCCGCACGTACGTGCGGATTGCTTGACCCCTTTGAGTGCGCGTCTTTAAATGCCTTGCTCAAGCGCACAGCAGCGATAACACAGGCAGGTGTAAGGAGGGAGTCAGACCCTTCGATCCGGAACCATCGCTTTTAACAATTGCGTTGCGCCGTCGAAGTCGCGTACATGTTTGCATCAGTAAAAGCAATTACCGTAAGGTTTCTTGTCTAGGAGAACACAACACGCAAGGAACTTCACCCCATGAGTTAACAAGCAAGGTAACCACAGATTTTGCCTATAACGGCACCTCTAGGGGATTGCAATATGAACGTTATTGCCGAATTGACGTTATAAGCGAATTATTGAAATGCATGTAAAAGATGCCATCGGGACCGAACAAAATGTAATGTTATAGGCGAATTGACGTTACAGATGAAGCCGTTATAAACGAATTCAACTTTATAGAAGAGATTTACAAGAGGTTTCTGGCCCCATTCGGATTAGACTAAAAAAGTTAGTTTCTTAGGGCAATTTTTTCCGCCTCTCCAGTAAAATGCCTTTCCGTACGCCTATGATCTATGCATGCTTGGGAGATTCGCCGAAACATTGTAGCTACCAGTTGCACCAGACGCCTGTGTCTGCTCTACTACCGGTGGGCAGGTAGGCCTACTGTTCTGACACCGGTCAATAAAAACTTGAGGCTGCTCACCCTGATCTGTTTCATACGAAGGTGAATGTCTTTTTAATTTCACCACAAACTTGCCAGATTTCACTCAACACTTTTCGGTGACCAAAGAGCGACGTGCAACTGATTAGCAGAATAGCTAATTAATTTAGCCTGCATCTCGCGGTCACTCACACCTCGCACTGCATATCAGACAGTCTTGCCACTGGGGTCAGTCGCGTTAACATCAGATTTTTACAATACAGTTTAATATAAGCTAAATGCTTCCATACCAATACAGTCCCGTCACCACGGGGTCTTTGGTGGGCTTAGCCCCCCAATCAAAGCTCCAAGCTCCCCCAAATTGAAATGTGAAACACTTTAAATCAGTGGAGTTTGTCAAATTTTAGAATGTCAAGCCCCCTACACATTAAACAAACGTAAAGCACCCCTATTGACGAGTTTCTGGCGACGGTTCTGTACCAATACCTAGCAAATTGCGATAACCAACGTTGAATCCGAAACCGAGCGAAATATCGTCAATACATGGAAAAATCGGATATGTGCGTAACGTGTTATGTTATTCCCAATGCTAGGAAGAGAGCTTCTTCAGTTTGGAACGATTACCAAACACACATGAGTGAGAAATTGATGAAAGAAACTTTATGAAACTAACTATCTTCATCCTGAAAGGATATAAAATTGGGGAAAAAAACAACGCTCAGTCAACATCAGATTTGCTGCCAAAACATCAGACATCAGAAATGTAAGCACTGCCTGTGCATACTGCACAAGTAACAAAAATCAGCACGCACAGATGTTATTTAATGGAAATCGATTTTGCCATACGGCATCTTCAGTCCAAGTAAATTGAAAGTAAAAACGAGTGGAAGTACGCAAAGCAGTGATTATTACGAAACAAAGACAAAGGTTGCGTGAAAAACATATTGAGCTAACGTTGATAGTACCGTGGTGTAAATAAGCATTTAGAGTAAGCACAAACAAGTAGCAAAAGGCACTAGGTGTGATTAGACAAGACCAACTAGTAACAATAAGTTAAAACACACAGCGGGAGGAAAGAGCAATAAATGAAAGAAGAAAAAATGGTGCGCCAAAACAAAAGTGATCGAATTTAATCTCGTCTAAACAAGGGCAAATCTATCATTTAATGCGAGGCAAAATAATTTTGTGCTTGTTGATGCTAGCGCTGATTTTGTTGAGCCACTTATCTTCACAAATATCAAGGTAATCGTAGCTAGGTTGTTCTACGAACGTGACTATAAGACATTCACTGATTTTAGGCTTTTTTTCAATCTTATGTTCGTGCACAACATGGTGCAGTAAAGGCACCAGCAGGTAAAGGCACCTGCTCTGCACCACATGGTGTAGTAAAGGCGCCTTTACTACACCATGTGGTGCAAAGACGATAGAAGAATTTTATGACTCATTGGATGAATTGTACAGCAAGTGCAAATCACAGGAAATAAACATTTTAATGGGAGACTTCAATGCCAAAGTAGGTTGTGAGAAACATGGTAAAACTGTTGGACCACATGATTTGGGAATGCGCAATGAACGAGGAGAAAGACATTGATTGGTGTGAAGAAAAGAAACTTGCGATAATGAACACATGGTTTGCTGCTCACCCCAGACGACGTTATACATGAACCAGCCCTGGTGACCGTACAAGAAATCAGATTGACTACATAATGATCAATGAAAGACATCGGTCCTCTGTATCTAATGCAAGAGCCTATCCAGGGGCCGATGCAAACAGTGATCATAATCCAGTAATTGCAAATATCAAAATTTATTTAAGGGCTCTAAAGCAACCAAAACGAAAGCCAAGGTTCGTACTTGATACTCTCAAAAATCCTGACATCAGCGCTGACTTCTGTAAGGCTGTTTTTGAAAATCTTCCAAAAAATAAAATTCAAGAAAACTCCCAAATTCAATGGACAAATCTGAAAACGAGTAATATTACAGCTGCAAACAATGTTATACCAAAAGAATCGAAGAAGATTAAACAACCACATTGGGTAACCGATGAAATTAAAAACCTTTTACACAAGGGAAGACAGTTCAAATCAGACCAAGAAAAGTACAAAAGAATGGATAAGGAAATCCAAGAGCAATGTAAATGTGCTAAGGAGCAATGGTTGGAAGAAAAATGCCAGGAGATTGAAAGATTCAAAGACATCAACATTAAAGAAATGTTTAAGAAAATTCGCGAAATAGCCAGAAAAGGACCCCTACCAGTGTCCAGAGGCATCCGATCATCAAGCGGCCGTATCTTGTGGGAACCTGAAGATATAGCAAAACGTTGGGAGGAATCCATAGCTTCTTTATTCCACGACGACAGAGAAGCTGATGATGATAAGACATCCTCGTACGAATCTGGCCCTTCAATATTGAAAGAAGAAGTTCGATGAGCATTACAACATTGCAAACCCAGGAAAGCGGCAGGTCCGGATGAGGTGGTTGTTGAGATGCTAATTGCTTTACAAGAGGATGGTGTGGATGTGTTATGGAGCCTTTTCAAAAATATATATGAAACTGGTCAAATACCCACCGAAATGCTCAAATCTGTTTTCATTGCCATTCCCAAAAAATCTAACACTCTGGATTATGAAAAGCATAGAACCATCAGTTTGATGGCACATGCTCTAAAACTGTTTCTGAAAATCATACTTCGGCGCATAAGAAGAAAAATTCTACCCCAAATCCCAACTTATCAATACGGTTTTATGACAGACAGAGGGACAAGGTATGCCATTTTTGTGTTGTGCATGCTATGTGAACGATCAATTGAACACGAACAGGATGTTTCTCTGTGCTTTATTGATTATCAAAAAGCATTTGATAAAGTGCGCCACTCCCAGCTACTTACAATATTAAAGCGAATTGGTGTAGATGAAAAGGACTTCAGAATTATACGTAATCTATATTATGAGCAAAAAACAGCCATCAAACTCAGGTCTCACTGAGTGGACTGACATCAAACGAGGTGTAAGACAAGGCTGTGTTATGAGTCCTGACCTTTTCAATCTATATAGTGAATTCATTCTGAAGGAACTAGAGGAGGTTGAGGATGGAATCCAAGTAAACGGTAGACACATAAATAACATCCGTTATGCAGTCTGTTTTGACCGTCGTGAGAGAAGGACGTGTTCTGAGCTGAACAGCAGTAGGGAGTACAAACCATGAAACAAGCCGAACATTGAGCAACTATTAAAGGAACGACTATTATACAGACGTTATTAAATCCTGTCTGAGTAACATCAGCTTTTGTTTCATTTAAAAGGCGAATAATGACGGATCTGGTGCAGAACATTACAGTTCGGCAAAACCGTAAAGTAACAGCTATGCCCGAAGCACCCAAGGAACCAACGCTTCGAGAC